>Ga0123342_1003523_pt1 | contig 25037 bp, 25 predicted proteins | sample Turbeawhitnodule_FD_89960 | JGI IMG/M metagenome (GOLD analysis project Ga0123342, IMG submission 89960) | Root nodule microbial communities of legume samples collected from Mexico - Turtle bean Mexico white nodule | ecosystem: Host-associated > Plants > Roots > Nodule | place: Mexico: Nepantla... | reverse complement strand
GGTTTCTGGGAAACTGGATGTAGCTCTTGGGTTAAGAGTGAACCAGTATAAACTGTTTGTGCATTTCTCTCTTCCTTAAACTCTTTAATTTCAGTTGTTGTTATATTACTGGTATAAACAACCCATTGTTTGTACGAAACAATCGATTGTTTTTATGTTGTTTTTCTGTTTTGAGCTTTGTTCTTGGCAAACTGAATTTCTAAATCTGGTTTCTTGCAAAGAATTTCATTCTATCTTAAAAAGTTTGAGAAAACCACCCTTTAAACCATTCACCCCCCTCTAGTTTAAAGACATACATTCTAACACAAAGTTCCAAAAATGTTGCTCTCGACAATGAAGAAAACCCGAAAGGCCACCCTTTCACATACGACATAATTGTTGCGCCACTCCCTGATAAATGGAGAGATTTAACTATGACCCTGTACGATGGTTTTTCAGACCCAGACGAATACCTGAACATCTTTAGAACCCAAATGACTTTGTACATGATCAATCAGACGGTATGGTGCAAAGTCTTCCCGATATCTCTTCGGGAAGGCCCATTAGAATGGTTTACTAAACTTTCTGCTAATTCTGTGTCGAATTTCAAAGTCCTAGAAACGAAATTCACCACCCAGTATGCACAGAGTAGACCCCATCGCACCTCGTCCATGTCTCTCCTCAATGTAAAACAAGAAAAAGGAGAATCCCTGATAACCTTTATGGACAAATTCAGCAAAGTCTGTATGGGAATCAGGAACTTGAATCCAGAGATAGCGATGCATCATCTGATCTCGGCCATACTCCCAGGCCGATTCACAGAGAGCCTTATTATAAAATGTCCACCATACAATATGGATGACTTGAGAACGAGAGCCACCAAATTCATGCAGATAGAAGAACACATTGATTATCACAGGATAACGCAGGCAGGAGCTTCTGTAAAAAGAAAGGGAGGAAAATAAAGGCATACGTCCCCCCATGACGGGGACCGACTGATACTGTCCAAACCGAGGTCCTCGTTTCCACAACTACACCCCTCTAACAGCACCTAGAGGAAAAGTGTTGGACGAAGCCTTACAAGCTGAACTTATCCCGACACTCAAACAGGCACAGACACGATGCAATGCCGATACGGCCAAACGTTCCTGTATCATCGCAATTATGGCCACACGACCGAAGGCTTCCAAGTGTTAAAAGATAAAATAGAAGAAATCGTCCAAGCTGATGGCCTAGTTTCGCTCGGCGTACCAGTTCAAGAAGTTAATTATATCGCGGGCGGCTTCGCAGGTGGTGGATGCTCCACCTCTGCAAGGAAGAAACATATAAGGGCAATTTAGTCCGTCCATTCAACTTCGATACATAAACGTCCACACATACCTCCAGTTACCTTTACTGATGACGACTTCACCACAATTGATCCAGCCCAAGATGAGCCCATGGTCATCACGGTGGACATAGACAAATTTGCAATAGCGAAGGTCCTGTTGGACCAGGGTAGCTCGATCGACATTCTGTATTGGAAAACCTTTAAGAAGATGCGCATTTCGGAAGCAGAGATACAACCTTATGATGAACATATAGTTGGATTTTCAGGAGAACGTGTGGACACCAAGGGATACATTGATCTATTCACCACTTTCAGTGATGATTCTCTCAATAATACCATAAACATCTAATACCTATTGGTTAATGCCAACACCTCTTACAACATACTGCTCAGACATCCTTCTATCAACAGGTTAAAAGCTATTGTTTCTACCCCTCATTTGGCCATGGAGTTTCCTTCCGTCAATGGAGACATTGCAACAGTGCATGTTGATCAAAAGACTGCACGGGAGTGCTATGTAGCTAGCCTAAAAGTTGAGCCGACTACACGGTTGTACACTACAACGAACGACCGATCCCCCACCAGTAGAGGGCGGTCACTAGAGAGGCGTTCTAGGGGTCGAAACTCCAGGAGGCACTTGGTTGCCCTTGTAGACCTAGATCCACGGCTGTATGACCCTCGGATGGAGGCCGGAGAAGATCTTCAACCCATATTCCTCCGCGACGATGACCGTAAGACGTATATAAGAACATCCCTAAAGACGGACGATCGAGAAGTGATAAGTGCGACATTGGTCAAGAATGCAGATCTTTTTGCTTGGACCACCGCGAACATGCCCGGGGTAAACCCCAATGTTATTACTCATCGTTTGTCCGTATATAAAGAGGCTAGACCGATAGCCCAGAAGAAAAGAAAACTAGGCGAGAAGAGGCATAAGGCCGCCCGAGAAGAAACTGATAAATTAGTACAAGCCGGTTTCATCCAGAAAGCCCACTATACCACGTGGTTAGCTAACGTGCTAATGGTTAAGACGTCTAATGGTAATTGGCGAATGTGCATAGACTACACGGACCTCAACAAGGCATGCCCAAAGGACTTTTATCCCCTGCTGATTATCGATCGAGTGGTCGACGGAGCAGCTGGACATCAGATTCTCTGCTTTCTTGATGCGTACTCGGGCTACAATCAAATCCAGATGCACCCACGGATAGAGAGAAAACAGTTTTTATGACAAACTCCAACAACTTCTATTATGAGGTTATTTTGTTCGGCCTCAAGAACGCTAGAGCCACTTATCAACATTTGATGGACTATGTTTTCCACGACATGATTGGAAGACACGTCAAAGTGTATGTTGACGATATTGTTGTTAAATCTGACTCATTCGAGCAACATGTCTTAGATCTGAAAGAAGTTTTTCAAGCTCTACGCAAGTATCGCATGCGCTTAAATCCAGACAAGTGCGCGTTTAGTGTAGGAGGAAAATTCTTGGGTTTTATGCTCACCCATCGAGGCATAGAAGCAAACCCCGAAAAGTGCAAGGCTATCGCAGAGATGCGGAGTCCCATAAACATTAAGGAAATCCAAAGGTCAGTTGGACGACTTACCTCCCTGTCTTGATTCGTGCCAAAACTTGCAGAACGAACGAGACCCATCATCCAATTGTTAAAAAAGGCGTCCATGTTTGAGTGGATCACTGAGTGTGAACAATTTTTTCTCAAGTTGAAAGCATTTTTGGCATCCTTGACAGTTATCCAAAAGTCAAACGCACGTGAGCCTATCATTGTTTATCTCGCTGTTTCAAACGAAGTAGTGAGTTCGGACCTAGTATAGGAGATAGAGACAGAAGAAAGGCCAGTGTACTTTGTTAGCAAAGTACTCCACGACGCGGAAGTGAGATATCAAACGATTGAAAAGGTCGCGTTGGCCTTAATCATAACCGCATGACGATTGCGGATGTACTTTTAGAATCACCAGGTCATAGTTAAGACTAACTATCCTATTATGAAGATTCTAACTAAGCCAAATTTAGCATAACGAATGATAGGATTGGCAATTGAATTATCAGAATTCCATATTTAGTACCAACCCAAGGGTGCGATCAAATCCCAAGCTCTTGCCGACTTTGCAGCTGAACTTGCTCCACAACCAGATGAAGAAGAACATTCTCGGTGGATATTATACGTTGACGGTTCTTCGAACAACAGGTCATGCGGAGCAAGAGTGGTATTGGAAGGACCGGGTGAAATCATCATTAAGCAAACCTTAAAATTTGAGTTCAAGACTTCAAATAATCAAGTAGAATATGAGGTCATCATAGTCGGTCTTTATCTGACTGCTGAGTTAGAAGTAACTATATTAATTTGTAAAAGCGATTCACGGTTGGTGGTCGGGCAGCTTACCGAGGAATACGAGGTTAGAGAAACATTACTTTAGCGATACTTTCACTTTGTACAGAATTTGTTAACCAAGTTTGAAGAGGTATCGTTCCAACACGTCCGACGAGAAAATAACACTCGTGCGGACGCGCTATCACGTTTGGCAACCACTGAGCAAAAAGGAATTCATCGGTCAGTCGTACATGTCACTTTGACCAAACCCAGTGTCAGCACAGAGGAATGTATGGCAACTGATACTCAGCCAAATTGGATGACCCACATCAAACAATACTTGACAGATGGAATATGTGATCTACACTCAGAAAAAACAATGAAGGAGCAGGTCGCCCGGTTCATACTCATTGGCCAAGACCTTTACAGACGAGGATACACTCATCCACTTTTAAAGTGCCTTACTACAGAACAAGTCACTTACATCATGAGCGAACTACATAAGGGGGTATGTGGAACTCATTATGGAGCACGAACCATGGCTGCCAAGATATTGTGACCCAGGTATTATTGGCCGACCGTACAGGGAGATTGTACCGAGTTTGTTCGCAAATGCATAAAGTGCCAAGAGTACGACACCTTGTCACACTAAAAGCCTGAGAATCTACATTACATTTTGTCTCCACGGTCGCTCGTTAAATGGGGAATGGATATAATCGAACCCTTTGCGCTTGACAAAGGGCAATGTAAATTTCTGCTAGTAGGCATCGACTATTTCACTAAGTGGATTGAGGTCGAATCCTTGACAACGATAACCGCACGAAACGTCCAAAATTCCGTATGGAAGAATATCGTCTATCGATTTGGTCTACCTCAGATTATCATCATCGATAACGGTCGACAGTTCACCAACCGAGGTTTAGCATAGTTCTACGAGAAAATTAATATTAAACATATTGCAAGTTCGGTCGAACATCCACAAACCAACGATCAAGCAGAGGCTGCCTATAAGGCCATCCTCAACAAGCTCAAAAAGAGACCCGGTCCAGCCAAGGGAAATTGGACCGAAGAACTTTTGGAGGCTTTATGGGCCTACCGGTGTACCCCGCAGTCTACGACTCAAGAGACGCCCTACAGTCTAACGTACGACACTGAAGCCATGATTCATGTCGAAATAAGTGAACCCTCCATGCGGCAACAAACGCGAGATTTAGACTTACATAAAGAAAGTCTATTGGTCGGCCTCAACTTTATCAATGAGCTAAGGGACAAATGCATAATACGGGAGGAAGCATGTAAGATACGGGCGGCAAGAAGATATAATTCAAAGGTAAAGTCACGCAGCTTCCACAAAGGAGATTTAGTCTGGTGCATGCGTAGCGACGCCCGAAAGGATAGCGGGAAGTTTTCAAGTAACTGGGAAGGACAATTCCGTATCGCCGACACATCGACCAGATGAGCGTATCGTTTAGAATATTTGTCAAGGAAAACTATACCGAAAACGTGGAATGCCACGTATCTCAAATTTTATTACAACTGATAAATAAAATTAGTGTACTCTTTCCTCGCTTGGTTGTTTTATCTCTAAGGAGGGTTTTTGATCGAGAAGGTTTTAACGAGGCACTTTAAAATTATTTCTCAAAAATATGCGCCATCAACATAAATCACCGAGCATTCGGCCAGCATCTAATAACTTAGTTGTTATTCACCAAAATCTTGGTCTGAAACTTATTAATAACTTAATTGTTATTCACCGAGCATTCGACCAACATCTAATAACTTAGTTGTTATTCACCAAAATCTTGGTCTGAAATTTATTAATAACTAAATCGTTATTTACCGAGCGTTCGGCCAACATCTAATAACTTAGCTGTTATTCACCAAAATCTTGGTCTGAAATTTGTTAATAACTCAATTGTTATTTACCGAGGCGTTCAGTCTGCCAATTATAATTTAAAAGTTATACCAAGTTCTATCAACAAATATTAAATATAAAGTGGATACAAATTACTTCACAGAAACGCGCATATATAGAAATAAAAGTCATAAACACCATTGTTCACAATATTCAACGCTAAAAGCATAAAGATGCAACACATTGTTTAAAGCCCATAACCCGGGTCCAAGTATTTTCCTCATTTAAATAATCTCCACCGACTGATCTGGTTGATTGGCTTCGGTCTGTTGGTCTTCTATCACGTGGTCGACACCGCCTCCAAGTGGTACCATCTGACCGTTAACCATATCTTTCTCCAAGTCATACCGCGAATCTTCACTCCGTACGTCATGGAAAAAGGCGGCCTGCTGAATACCCTGGTAAAAACTTTCTTCATTGATGTGCAGCATAAATTCATGGCATTTCTCCACCTCGGCAGCCAGAGATTCTCCTTTAGCTTCAGCATCAGCTTTCTCTTTCACCAGCAGATCTCGCTCGCCCATTACCTTGGTGAGTGTTGCCTTTAATGTTTCTTGTTCCTCTTTGGCCAGCCGGTCCTTTTTTTGCATCTCTTCTCTGCAGTCTTTATGATGTTCTTTAAAGAGAGGGTCGACTCCTCCAATTCGGCTTTCAACTTCGGGACCACCACTGTCTGGGTCCTACTTAGCTCATCACCAATTGCTCTACCCACGACGGTAGCCCGACTTTGCAGCTCTACCAGTTCTTTTATTAAGTCCTTAGTAGGGATGGTCGCCAACACACCTTCGTCTTCGGGACGAAGCTCGAATTGCATGGTGGAGGCCACTCTCATTAAAGAACCCAACATGGTGAGCAGCCTACCGGACGATGGCCCTACTTCAGAGCCAGCTTGAACCTTGGGTGGACGCCCTATCTTCCGGTTAACAGCTGGGGCGGCCACTGCCACGAGCGGTGCTATTTCTTCCACATCAGCTTTTTCTTTCTCAATCCCGGCGAGACTGCGGAGTTTTCATCCGGCAGCTTGCCGTTTCAGATTGCTCATGAAGTTACTTAGGGCGTGGTCCATCTTTATGACAATATCTGCAACGTACAAACACAATTAAACCACATTAACATAACGAGTAACACAACCGGATGTAAAAAATCCACATACCATTAAAATCCTCCCACTTCTTAGTCGACCCATACAAAGCTATCAGTTCTCAGGTCGGCAACTTATAAGGTAGTTGGTCGATAACGACTAAAATTTCTTTATCAAAAGGTGAAAGAGCTGACCACAACCGGTTACCAAGTTGCGTCGATTTTTCTGTCCAATGAAAGGGAAATTTAGTTGTCCCATTGGTATTATAAAAATAGTCTCGGCCATTTGGCTCCACAAAAATTTTAAAGTACCTCTCTTTGAAATTTTTATAGGAAGTTGTAAAAGCAGCAAATCGAATGTTCCCCGGTCGGCTAGTCAAAGATAACCAACTCACAGGAGTGCTTGGACGTGTATTGTAATAATATAAAAAGGCTTCAGGGGTAGGTTGTAGTTTAAACAAGCGACACAATACTCGGAACGCCTTAAGGGTTGCCCACGAGTTGGGATGTAGTTGTTTCGGTGCTACATTGAGGGTCTGAAGGACCCCCATGGTAAAATTATCAAAAGGTAGGGTTACATGCAAGTCAACAAATAAGGTACTATACACAAAGAAAAATTCAATCGGGGCATTCTCCCGACCATGACATACACGATCGGTAACGCAACATATATCAGCCATAATGGCTCCAAACGGACAATGGAGAGCTAGAAATGAATTTTCAGGAAACAACGCATCTAACTTATCAGAATCCCTTAACCTAGTGGGAATTTTCAAATCGGCGGGGTCGACCCAATCGTAACTTTGGTCGTCCGACAACCGACTCGCACTACCAGATGCAGTGCGAGTCGAGGATGACTCGTTATCTACAACATTACCAGAGGAATCTACAGAAGAAGACATTACTAACGTCAACCTGACAATTCAAGCAATAAACTCGGCACTCGAAGCAGATGGCACAAAACTCAAAAGGCAGAAAAAGTATGTAAACCTTTTAACCCTACCTGTATGAAGCGCTATTTATAGCCAACATAGTACGAGAGAGAATTCCCTACCATTCGTCCACCACCGTTGCATTTAATGCAATCTAACGGTCAAACCCACTCGGCATACGAAACGACATGAAATCTACACTGTTGAAGACATCTGATGAAATAGTACATCATGAAATGGTGGCTCTGCTAAACGTCACATCTCTGCCATGCATTCAAAATTACCAGCTATCGCGCATTATCTTGGAATCCCCAGCCATCCTATACGTCTCTTCGGAGATAAATCCCTTCGAGCCTAGGGGGCAAGTGTATTGGTCGGACACCGGACGACCGAGTCAAATGACATTTACAATATAACAAATACGTAATAAAGAAGCAGTTGTGACTGGCATTGAATGAGTCAAAGACATACTTCAAGATACATGCTCATGATATCAGGAAGCCACTACACACGTTTTGAGGATCACTACACACGTCTGGGTGAACTGATTTCCTAACCCACACAAGTGGGGGCCCAAGTCAACCAATAAATAGGATTTCTAAAGGGGGAAAAGGTATTTTTTTCATATCTTAAGATAACAGACCAAAATACTAGCACTGACTTGAGCGTTGGGGTGCAATCGTAGGTACCCCTGACCGGCAGAGCACATAGAGCGAAAGGAAGATCCTCAAAGAACTAAAAGATCATCGACACGTCAGTGAATTATGTACCGGTGGACAAACATTACCTAGGCTCCATCATCCATACAAATACACAAATAAAACATTTTAAAATATTTTTAATTTCGTAAAATCTCAATACTCTTCATTCAAACAAATTAGAGATTTTTCTTTAAAGTAAGTATTTTTAGTAAAATCCATGTTTATAATTTATTTAGATTTCCAATATTTATTAGCTTTTAAAAACATAAATATTTTTCTTGTCATACCATAATAGGTGAGAAGTGTCGATTAGTTTAATAACTCATTGTTCTCGAACGGGTTTGGGACCTAGAGAACGATTGCTCCTGTTTCCACCTTCGGTTGGTCACTGATGCTCCAAACTCTGCTACGCCTTCCTCCTCTCGGTCACTTGGCTCCACAGGCGGGGATGGTACCTGCATAAGGCACTCCAACGCTCAAGTCAGTCGAGGTGTTAACACTCGGGTGTCAGATACTATAGATAATGACGTACCTTTTTTCTTGAAATGCGTGTTATTTATATTACCTTAATGGGCCTTCATTGGTAGTCGAATTAGGGAATTCGTTCGTGTTTAGGGTTGCACTAAACATCCCTTAACTATAGATTAACTCTGCTGACTTGGTCAACCCTTGGCTCAACGCCAAGGGTCGGTCGGTCACGTGTCGTCACGCGGCCTTCTCATTGGTTTAGGTGGTTACTTGGTCTGAGTGTTGACTTACTCACTGAGTCGTCCGGTCGTACTAGTACAGTGATTGGCGCCCACCGTGGGGCCGAGAGAATAGTGTAAAGAAGCAGCAGAAGATGGTATCAACCCGCAGTATGGCTAGCGAGAGGATGTCCGAAGCACACCAAGCAGTAATGATGTTGGCTCACCAGAAGGAGTTGGCCGAGATGAAGAAAGCGCATGAAGAGGCAACCAGGAACAATGAAGAAGAGATCAAAAACCTCCGAAAGGAGAACCAAGAAATGAAGAAGTTGGTAGAAGGAGGACCGTCCCTTGCCCCGACCAACCAGGTTGGCAGGTCCTTCGTCACAGCTGTCGACCCTCATACCGAGAGGGATTCGAAGAACAAGAACCTCACCGTGGAGATGGATGGTGAATCCCATCCCAACAATACGATAAACATGATCAGCACTGCTGCAACCGACCGTCGCCACTCTTTCAATGACCTCATCATGGAGGTTCCTCTACCGGATAAGTGGAAGGGATTCAAAAGAGATCGGTATGATGGAACGACCCATCCCGATGAGCACATGGATGCGTATACCACTCACATGAGTTTGTATACGACCGATGACGCGGTCCTATGCCGAGTCTTCCCAACCTCTTTGAAGGGAGGAGCTTTGAGATGGTTCACAAAGCTCCCTCCGAACTCGGTAGATTGTTTTGAAACGCTGGTGGCCAAGTTCGATGTCCAATTTGCAACTAGCCGACCCCACCACCTAACGTCTATTGCCCTGGTCAACATCCGCTAGGAGAGGGGAGAGTCCCTGAGAAAGTTCATCGACCAGTTCGGAAAGGTCGCTATAGGCATTTGAAACCTCAGTCCCAAGGTGGCAATGCATCATATATTGACTACCCTCCGACCGAGTCCCTTCACAGATAACTTGTGCATGCAGCCAGCAGCAAGCTTAGACGAACTTAGGCGCCGAGCCGCCAAGTTTATGCAGTTGGAGGAATTGCGTGAGTTCAGGAACCAGGCTCGAGTAGAGGCAAACAGCGAGAAGAAGGATGAGAAGGAGCGACAAGGGAAGAGGCCACGAGGTCATACACACCATCGTCGACAGGTTTGCCGAGGGTGGGAGCTCCAACAGTGCGCGGAAGAAGCACCTGCGAGTTATCCATCAGGTGAACTCTGTGGCCATCCGGCCAAGGATGCCACTCATAACATTTACAGACGACAACTTCAAAGGGGTAGACCCCTCCCAAGACGATCCAATGGTGATATCGGTCGACATCGATAAGTTCACCATCATGAAGACCCTGGTAGATCAGGAAAGCTCAGTCGACATCCTCTACTGGAAGACCTTCAAAGCCATGAAAATTCCAATAGTGGAAATGATGCCTTATGATGACCACGTGGTCAGTTTCTCTAGAGAGCGAGTTGGAACGAAGGGGTACATCGAGTTGTACACCACCTTCGGCCTCGACAAGGCCAGCAAAACCCTAAGGATAAGGTTTTTGGTTATTGAGGCCTATACCTCGTATAATATCCTTATCGGGCAGTCATCCCTCAACAAGCTTAGGGCGATCGTCTCCACCCCTCACCTCGCAATGAAGTTCCCTTCTTTGTCGGGGGACATTTTGACCATTCACGTGTTTAAGAAGATAGCAAGGGAGTGTTATGTAGAAAGCCTGCGAGTGGAGCCCACTCGGCAGAAGGTCACCGGCAGTCACTTACCCAGGCCCAAGATACCTAGACGAGGAAGGTCCCCCTGAAGACATGTGCAGTCGGCCGAGCATGCAGTCGCCATGGTCGACCTTGATCTAAGAGAGGTCGAACCGAGACTTGAAGCAAAGGACGAGTTATGCCACGTCCCCCTCATTGATAAGGAGCGATACACGAGTATCGGCACAACAATGGCAGTCGCCGATGCCGAACTTATTCATCAAGCCCTAAAGAGAAATGTGGATCTTTTCGCATGGACAGCCATTGACGTCCCAAGGGTCAATCCCGAGATCATTACTCATCGTCTTTCAGTGTACAAGGAAGCACGTCTGGTCGCGTAGAAGAAAAGAAACCACGACGAAGAGAAGAGACTCACGACCATAGTTGAGGCTAAGAAGCTCTTAAAGGTCGGGTTCATCTGAGAGGCCCGGTACTCTACCTAGTTGGCCAATGTGATGATGGTAATCAAGTCGAACGGCAAATGGTGAATGTGCGTCGACTACAAAGATCTAAACAAGGCATGCCCTAAAGACTCATACCCACTGCCTAAAATCGATCGACTCGTCGATGGAGCGGCAGGGCACAAGGTATTGAGTTTCCTGGACGCTTATTCTGGCTACAACCAGATAAGCATGCACCCCAAGGACAAAGAGAAAACAGCATTCACGACCGACGGTGCAAACTACTTCTACGAGGTAATGTCGTTCGGCCTGAAGAACGCAGGGGCAACGTATCAGAGGTTGATGGACAAGATCTTCAAGGGAATGATCGGAAAAAGCGTGGACGATATCGTTATCATATCCGACTTGTGCGACCAACACATCAAGGACTTGCAGGAAGTCTTTGATGCCCTTCGAAGGACCAACATGCGCCTCAATCCCGAGAAATGCGTGTTCGGAGTTGAGGGGGGCAAGTTTCTGAGATTCGTGCTGACTCACAAAGGAATTGAGGCCAACCCTAACAAATGCAAGGCGATAACTGAGATGAGAAGCCCAAAGAACCTGAAGGAGATCCAGCAGCTACTCGACCGATTGACAGTATTGTTTAGGTTCATCCCCCGCCTAGCCGAACGCATGAAACCCATGGCGCAAATGCTTCTCAAAACTACAAAGTTCAGCTGGAGCGATGCATGTGAAAGCATCTTCACCCAGCTCAAGGAATTTTTGTCATCACCGACCGTCATTCAAAAGCCAAGACCTGATCTGCCAATTGTGGTCTACCTGACCGTATCAGAAGAGGCAGTCAGTGTCGCCCTCGTACAAGACATCAACAACGAAGAACACCAAGTGTAATTTGTTAGCCACACGCTCCATGCGGCCGAAACAAGGTACCAGATGATAGAGAAGGTGGCACTAGCACTGGTTCTGACGACGACGAGGATGCGGCCATACTTCCAAAATCACGCCATAACGGTAAAGACCAACTATCCTATATATAAAATATTGTCTAAACCCGATCTTGCAGGTCGAATGATAGGATGGTCGGTTGAGCTCTCAAAAATTCGACATTCGGTACGAACCGAGAGGTGCAATCAAATCCTAGTGTTTGGCTGAATTCTCGGCAGAGCTGCCACCACAGTCTGAAGTCCCTACGACATGGACGCTATATGTTGATGGGTCATCCAATAAAACCTTGTGCGGCACAAGTGTCGTCCTGGAGGGACTAGGCGACCTGCTGATCGAGCAAGCGCTGCAGTTTTCCTTCAAGGCAACAAACAACTAGGCTGAATATGAAGCCATCCTGGCCGACCTCAGTTTAGCCCATGACCTTAGGGCGCGAGAGGTCACATGTAAAAGCGACTCCCAATTGGTAGTCGGCCAAGTCAGAGGCAAATTCGAGGTAAGGGAGCCCCTCCTCCAACGATATTACCAAACGATCAGCAACTTCATTTCCAAATTCGATAAAGTCACTATCGAGCATATACCCCAGCAAGACAACGAACGGGCAGATACACTGTCTCGCCTTGCGTCCACCAAGAAGCAAAGCCACCACCGATCGATCATTCAGGTCCATCTTAAGCAACCGAGCGTGGGAGAGGTCGAATGCTTGGACGTCACCAAAGTCGATACTTGGATAAGCCTTATCATCCAATATCTAGAGCATGGAACCTGCAAACCAGGCAATGAGAAAGCGATTAGACTGCAGTGCACCCGATACACCATGATCGGCCAAGATCTGTATCGAAGGGGGTATTCAACGCCGCTCCTAAAATGCCTCACCAAAGAGCAAACCGAATATGTATTGCAAGACATTCACAATGGAGCGTGTGACAACCATTCTGGGGCCCAAACAATGGCAGCCAAGGTTATCCGAGCAGGATATTATTGGCCAACCGTTCAAGCTGATTATGCGGAGTATGTGAAGAAGTGTCTAAAGTGTCAAGAGTTCGGCCCACTTTATCATTTAAAACCAGAGGAACTCCACAGCATGACGTCGCCGTGGCCGTTCGCCATATGAGGGATGGATATTATCGGTCCTTTTTCACCTGGTAAAGGCCAAACAAAACATTTGTTGGTCATTGTGGACTATTTCACGAAATTGATAGAGGTCGAACCTCTCGCCGCCATATCCGCCAGAAATGTCCAAAACTTTGTATGGAAGAACATTGTGTGTCGATTTGCAGTGCCAAACACAATCATATCTGATAATGGCCGACAGTTCATCAACCAAGGACTCTAGACTTTTTACGATGACCTCAGCATCAAATTAGTCACGAGCTCGATCGAACACCCACAAACGAACGGCCAGGTAGAGGCGGCCAACAAAGTCCTCTTAAATGAGTTGAAGAAGAGGCTCGACACAGTGACAGGAAGGTGGACCGAGGAGCTACTCGAAGTCCTCTGGGCGTACTAATGCACCCCCCTAACCACAACACAAGAAACGTCGTACAACCTCACGTACGACACCGAGGCCATGATCCCGGTGGAAGTACGCGAACCGTCCATCAGGCGACAATTATTTGATTTATCCCTCAACAAGGAAAGTTTGTCGGTTGGGCTCGACCTCATCAACGTTCTACGCGACAAGAGCAAATTCCACAAAGCAGCATGCAAGCTTCGAGCAGCAAGAAGATACAACACGAAGGTTCGGCCCAGAAGCTTCCACAAGGGTGACCTCGTTTGGAGGATACGAAGCAACACCAGGAAGTTGGACGACAAGTTCTTGTCAAACTGGGAAGGACTGTTTTGGATCCGAGAGGTAGGAGAAGGGGGAGCGTACCACCTTGAGTGGCTATCAAGAAAAATTGTACCGAGGACGTGGAATGCCACGCACCTCAAATTTTATTTTAGCTGGACAATGAATAAAATGCACGCACTCTTTCCTCGTCCGGTAGCACCAACGGTCGGAGAGGTTTTAAAGAAGCGTTTTCGTCAAACAAAGTGCAAATCATAAAATCAACATAAGGCCACGGTTCGGCCAGGATGTAGCCCTACTGGCATTCCCTCCCGAAACTAAAACCACAAGTGTCAACCAGGATGAAGCCTTAACCGGCATACCCTCCCGAAACTCCTCACACATGGTTCGACCAGGATGTAGCCCTAACAGACATTCCCTCCTGTAACCAAAACCAAAAGTGTCGGCCATGATGAAGCCTTAAACGGCATACCCTCCTAACACTCCTCACGCATGGTTCGGCCAGGATGTAGCCCTAACCGGCATTCCCTCCCGAAACCAAAAGAACAAGTGTTGGCCAGGATGAAGCCTTAACCGGCATACCCTCCCAACATCTTGTCACCACCGTTCGGCCAGGATGTAGCCCTAACCGGCATTCCCTCCCGAAACCAAAAGAACAAGTGTTGGCCAGGATGAAGCCTCAACCGGCATACCGTCTCAACATCTTGTCACCACCGTTCGGCTAGGATGTAGCCCTAACTGGCATTCCCCCCCAATACCCACACAAGCGTATCGGTCCATCCTGATACCGCTAGCTACACTGACCGCACAATTTAACTTGTCTAAATAAGACGCGTTTTACAATTTCGTTAAGCAACTTACCTCCAAGCGAGCGATCATATCAAATTTGCACCGATTGCATTCATTAAGTTAAGTTATTATTAACTCACACCCACACCAACCGAACAAAAAGACTTGTACAAAGTATTAAAATTCAAAGGTGATCGATTCTATTCATTAATAAAGGTGGAGGCCACACCCCGACCTCAAGGAAACAAAACGAACGAAAAAGAAAGCCTAAAAGCCTAAGCCCTAGTTTTCAACATCTTCGCTCGGGGCAGGTTGGTCGGTATTTTGAAGGCTCCGGACCTCACCTGCAGGAACTAGTCGGCCGTTGAAGACCTCCATCACTTGGTCAAATTGACCAGAAGGTGGAGGCCCGCCATACAACACCCCAACCTGTCGAACGGCCAGGTCAAAGCTCTGGGTTATTAAGACCATGATGTCCTCCATGGTTTTCAACAACTCGGCCTCCGCCGCCTCTTTCCCCTGGCGCAAGCAAGCGGCCTCCCCCTGTAGAAGTGTCTCTTTGTGCTCGGCCTCCTCCAACGCCTTTCGTAGCCGAGTTGTCTCGGTCGCCTTCTCCACCTCAGCCACCCGGACCACACCAAGCTCAAGCTCAGCAGCCTACAAACACAACTTCTTTTCGTAGACTGTGTTCGCATCGATGGCCTGCTTCAGGTTGTTGGACGCCTCTTGAAGTTGGTGTACGAGGTGCGACAAGTCCTCGATGCGCCGCCTGTGAGCCTCGACCCTCCGACGCATCAGTATCAGGCCGCGATAAATCTTCTTGACGCCGCCGTCAAGAAGATCGTCCTCGGAGACCGACCCGATAAGCTCTTTGAGGCTGGGGGGCAAGTTAAAGTTCATTACCCTCGTAAAGCACGAGTCGCCCCCAGCAGCGTCAAGGACGACTCTTGGACAATCGCCACAGGTACGGCGACCGCTGTTGGAATAGGACGGTTGAGCTCGTTGGTTGGTGGCGAGCCAACATGAGCAATCGTTCGGCTTGGAGGAGGGGTCAGCATCTCCCCAGGAACCCGAAAGGTGCGGGCGGTTTGCCACTCTCCCTTGCCCTCTTCTTGGGGTTCTTGGATGAAGAACCCATTCAGGGGCGGTCTCAACAGCAGGGGGCTCCCCTTTTCTCCTTCAGCTTGTGTTTAAAAATTGTCAGCATACCGACCGCCTGCGGTATCTCTCTCTTTGCAATCACTGAAACAAAAAAAATACGTTAGTCAAAAGCATAGAGTAAACGACCGAAAGACGAGGATATCAAACATACCCTCGAAGGTCGCCTCGCGATTGGTCTCTATGTACAAGGACATTAGTGGCCGAGCAGGAAGATTCTTCGGAAGGCTATCGAACAAAGTGAAAACCTCCTGCTCGCCTTTGCTTGGATTGACTGGGCGTGGCCAATTCTTTATCTTTGAAGGACTCCTCGTCCAAAACAAGGGGAATCTCGGCTGGCTGACCTCATCGAAAAAGTAGTGCGTGCCCGCCGGCTCCACGAACATCTTAAAGAACTTTTCTTTGAAGTTCTTATAGAAGGCCGAGAAAGCCTTGAACAACACACTACCCGCCCGACTGACAAAAGAATGCCAGCCGACCAGCTCAGAAGGGTGAGAGGCATAGAAATTCAAAAAATAAAAGGAAAGAGGATGCACCTCGAATGTCCGACACACCATGCGAAAAGCCTGCATGGATGCCACGTATTGGGGTGCACTTGACTCGGCGCCACATTAAGCGTCCGAAGGACGCTCACCGTGAACGCGTCAAAAGGAAAGGACACGTGTAAATCTGAAAACAAACAACTGTACATAAAGAAAAATGGGGTTTGGTAGATAATTGTTCCCTATACACACGGTTGTCCAACGAATAGGGGTCGAACGATAATAAGGAATCCTCGGCCGAAGCCTTCAAGACTGGAACCTTATCCAAGAACTCAGCCACTGAGGCGTCCGTATGAAACACGGACACAATCTCACACACCTTGGGGTCGACCCAAGCAGGGCCCCGTGAGGGAGCGGTCGCAAAGACGAGCTTGACTGGTTCGACGCGTTACAAACGTCATCACCCCTCAGTTCCTCCATTTGTGGGGCAACAGTCTAAATTGCCCCAACCGAGATAACATTGTTGGAGGAAAAACTAGAAGAAAAAGAAGAAAACGAACAGGAGGGGGTTCAGGAAGAGGAGACCAAGCAGGAGAAGAAGAAGAATTAGGATGTGAGCGGGTAGACATGACTAACCTTATGGACGAGGAATGCAGCACAAATCGCTCGGATTCGCTCGGGTATCGGAGCTCAATGAATATTAGAACGCATGAGAAGCCACTATTCCCAACCCTTATTTATAGCCCGAAGATGTCTCGGAATCCCAAATGTCACAAGATCTCAATCGTTAAATCTGCTTGATCTAACGACCCATATCGTTTGGCACCCAAAAACCCCCTCATAAATGCATGTCACGTCATCCGCTCAGGCGCCGTCTCCAGTCACTTCACCCATCATTACGCCACCGACCGGGTCCCAGTTCTCAGACTCTTCAGCTGTACCAGCTCTCGAGCCTGGGGGCAACTGTACTAGTACGACCGGACGACTCAGTGAGTCGGTCACCACTCGGACCAAGTAACCACCTAAACCAGTGAGAAGGCCACGTGACGACACGTGACCGACCGACCCTTGGCGTTGAGCCAAGGGTTGACCAAGTCAGAAGGGTTAATCCATAGTTAAGGGTTGTTTAGTGCAACCCTAAACACGTACCAATTCCCTAATCCAGCCCACCAATGAAGTTCCATTAAGGTTATATGAATAACACGCATTTCAAAGAGAAAGGTACGTCATTATCTATAGTACTTTGACACCCGAGTGTTAACACCTCGACTGACTTGAGCATTGGAATGCCTTCTGCAGGTACCATCCCCGCCTGTGGAGCCAAGCGACCGAGAAGAGGAAGGCGTAGTAGAGTTTGGAGCATCAGTGGTCGATCTAAGGTGGAAACAGGAGCAATCATTCTCTAGATCCCAAACCCATTTGAGAACACTCATTAATTTCTTTAAAACTTTTGATTGCCCACAATTTTTTTTCAACTACTTTTTTTATCTATAAAATCTAACATAAAAAATCTAGTTTAATTTTACTCTAATTAGTAAGTATTAAATTCTTGAAACATGAACAATTAGTCAAATTATGCATTTGCAAGTTTCATAAGTGCTAAAGGTACGTAACATGTTTAACAAATTTCCTGCTTTAAGAAAATTATAAAAATTAAATATATAAAAAAAAGTTAAAGACAACAAAATCAAATTATATTTGCAATTCAAGTTTCTTAAACAACTTTTAAATTTAAAAAAAAAATTGTATCTTCAGGTTGTATCATTATTTTGAGATAATGATTAGGCGACAAGCTAACAAATGTTACTTGATAACTACACAATAAAATGAATCAATTTATGATTGTAACGTCCCTATATTTTCCCATATCTCAACCACAATTTGTATGAAATATTAAAATAATATAAACATAATACAAGTATATCTACAATTCTTTCATATAATGTTTCAAAATATTTACCTCTTCATAAGACTAAACATTTACATAAAATTAAAAACAAAAATTTAAAAGAAAATAAACATTTTCCATCATCCATCTTTTCACCGAGAAACTTGATCACCGGTAATATCATCTGCTTCGTGTAAAATACACGATCATCAAAGATCAAAGAAAAACAACCACAAAACAAAACAAAGGGTAAGCTAGATATTTTTAAAACTTATAACATAGATATAACTTTAAACATCCACATAAATCCATCATTTCTCATGCATTTCACATAACCATCAAGTGTTATCAACAATTTCAATATTCATTTTTCTCATGTCAGACTTCTACTGACCCATAACACATAGACATTTGACTCTACTTCCGGAAGACTCGTGTGTTGACTCAGACTCAGAAATCTGCACCTGTCATACTATCTCACTGTGAAATTCACACAATTATGCGCATAAATAATCTCAATATCATCTCTCTCCTAGTATGACATGGTTGACTCATATAACAGGTCAAGTTAGTTATTTTTCAAACAACTTACCCATTCATATGAACCTCCTTCGACTCTCACCACCTGAATAACTTCATCTACATGATTCCATTATCTCAGTAGAGTCAGGATATCTCCTTCTAGACGAATCCCTAGTCAATGCACATCTTAAACAATCTTAACACGGTATTTTCTTTCCTAAAAATACTATGTCTTTGATTAAAATTCATACTTTGAACTTAAAAAAAAATCCAACATTAAAGAATCAAATCATACAAAATTTTAGAATTTCCAAAACATACCACAATTCATCCACTAATCATATAAATATCCAATTAAAGAGATTTTCAATTAAATATACATGAAATAAAAATCTATATAATTTATACCTATCCAAAAAGAAATAAACAACCTTTTAAAAACAAATATATATAGAAAACAAATTTCAGATTTTTTTTTCGAGAGTCTAGCCTGAGCTAGAATTTGCTAGCTTGAGCTAAAATCAACTCGAGAGCATCCATAATTTTAGCTTGAGCTAGAATTTGCTAGCTTGAGCTAAATCAACCCGAGAGCACCCAGAATTTTAGCTTGAGCTAGAATTTGCTAGCTTGAGCTAAACTCAACCCGAGAGCACCAAAAATTTTAGCTTGAGCTAAACTCAACCTGAGAGCACTCAAAATTTTAGCTTGAGCTAGAATTATCTAGCTTGAGCGAAATATGCAAAAAGAATCTGCATAACTTAATATACCTGTTAGATTATAAATCAACATCTCATTTAATTCATAAATTTATAAATTTACACATTACATTGATAGTTCTTGTTCAGCATGATACAATCACTCTCATTGAATCATTGAGCTATTATGTCCATCTATACATACATATATATATATATGATTTCTAATTCCAAAACCATTTAAAATCAAACAACCAATTCTCAATCACAACACTTTCAATTTCAATCAAACTACAATCTACTCAATACAAGAAATCTTGCAACAAAATTTGGAATTGGTGACCGCGTCAGACTCACATTTAAATCTTCTAACCTAGGGTTCTATTGAAAATTTTAAACTAGCTTCCCTTATCTGGACTTTAGCAAATGCTCACTAAGAGCTTTAAACCCACCAAAAGCTTAAGAATACCCTAACCTGCACCACCGAGTCCTGCTCACAAATCTAACTATATCACTAGGATCTTGAGCTAACAGAAAAGGCAACCTAACCAGATCAAAACTAACTCAAAGGAAAAGGAGCCAAGAATGAACTTACTCTATCTAAGATTTTGATCGGGTTCACTGCCAGGAGTCCAATGGCAGCCTCCGATCGTTGATTTGATGAGCGAGAATGTTGGAATTTTAGAGAGAAGACAGAGGAAAGGAAAATGAGTTTTTAGAGAGATGGTGATTCTTTTAAAATTAAATCGAAATAACTAAATTTCTATTTATATAGCATTTTCACTTTAATAATTAAATATTCAGATATCATTTTAATTGTACCATTTGTACTCTACAAACTATTTTTCTCGATCCTTACAATGATTGTGTGTTATAATATAATACAATTTTAAAATTTATTCAATAATTTTTTATTTTTTTAAATATTACTTTGACCATTATATAATAAAAAATATTAATTTACAACTCCATTATGATACTTTATAATTTTAAAATTATTCTATTTTAATAAACATTTATTTTTCTTTTTTCAGTTATAATCTAATACGATATGGTCAATATTATGATAGTGTATAATTTTAAAATTATTCTATTTTAATAAACATTTATTTTCCTTTTTCCAGTTATAATCTAATAGAAGATGGTCAATATTATGATAGTGTATAATTTTAAAATTATTCTATTTTAGTAATTTTTTTTCAGTTATAATCTAATACGAGATGGTCAATGTTATGAATTATGATAATGTATAATTTTAACATTATTCTATTTTAATAAAATAATATTTTTCTTTTTTCGGTAATACGAAATTGTCAATATATTAACATTTATTTATTTTTTAGTTGTAATACGGTATTTGTGTACAAATTTCATAACAAAACAACTAGAATCTTAGATATTTAGGAAAAGTGGAAGTAGTGTTGTTTTAAAAATTAAGAAAATTATAAATGAAGGCAGAGAAGCTCATCTGAAAGGAATGGCTTCCATTTCCTGGTTCTGCGGTGTGCACGTGCGACCCACACTATGCAACTTCACACCCTCTCAGGCAGAGAAAGGTCCAACACTTCCCTCCCCATTAACTCCATTTTCATGTCCTTCAACATCACTCATAACTCATTCTTTTCAGGTCCATCACTTCTCAAATCCTTGGAGCTTCATAAAACTAACTCATGTTTACTGTAAGAATTCAAGCTTCTCAATTCCCATCATTTCCAATGTTTCATGCACAAACAACATGCTCTTTATATCTGTCTTTGTTCTTTCAGTTCTTCCATGGAAGAAGGATGTGGGGTCAATAGGAGGCAACTTCTTCTACACGCCGCAGTAGCAGTACCTGCATTTGTAGTTCCTAATGCATTGGCACTCAGTGGTGGTTTTCTCATTTTTTATTTATTTAAAATTAAAAATAGATTATGTTTCTTTGTACTCTAACTTTAAAGACTAAACTTGGATCCAGTTTCATAGATGTTTTTACTGTTATTTTTCAATTCTGAATTATAGTTTCATCTTTATAATCTATGTCTCATTAGGCAGATTAGAAAAATGAATCTTCAACTCTGATTGAAAACATTACCAAAAGCATTTATGGAACTGGGTTTATGCATCATATAATGTTTTTCTTAAATGTGTTTTTGAGTCTCAGACGTGTCTGAGGATGTTCGTGTGTACACTGACGATGAGAACAAGTTCAAGATTGAAATTCCCCAAGGTGAATTTGAATTGAATTGCAGGCTTTGAAGTAAAAGTTAAAACCACACACTCAATTCAGTTTCTTGGATTCTATACTCCTTGTGTTCTTGTGGCTGAATCAGGGTGGCAAGTGGGGAATGGAGAGTCTAATGGATTTAAATCAATAACTGCCTTTTACCCAACAGAAGTATCCAATTCCAATGGTATTGTTCTCAGCGTTTGTTTCTTTTCAATTTGTGCTTCTGATATTTGTCTCTTCAGCCATTATAATTTCTACTGTGTAAAATTTTTGCTAACTAAATTGGCTTCAGTGAGCGTTGCGATCACAGGGCTGGGACCAGATTTTACTAGAATGGAATCCTTTGGCAAAGTGGATGAGTTTGCTCAGACTCTGGTGTGATTTCATGATCAGATGTTTGGAGTTTTCTTTCTTATTATTCCAACTAATGCTAAAATTTCTCCCTATTTCGTTAAAATGAATTCAACAGGTTAGTGGACTAGACAGAAGCTGGCAAAGACCCCCGGGTGTGGCTGCTAAACTCATAGATTCTAGATCATCTAATGGTGTGTACTTTTGCTTTTGAAGTTGGTTCGTTATGGTATATGTTAAGGAAAAACTAAGATGTTGTAAAATGTGACATATATGCGAAAACCATTATTAAGGTGCATATGTTTTAGTCTTTTAGATCCCTATTCATATGCTAACATAAGCTTAATGAGCCACAGAAAGAACTTGAAACTTTCCCAAGTTCTGAAAACGAAGGGAAATACCAAAGTTTAAGTGCTTAATTCAATTCCAACAATGGTTCAGGGATTTATTACATCGAGTATTGGCTGCAAAATCCTGGTGAGAGTCGGAGATATTTATATTCAGCTATTGGGATGGCATCAAATGGTTGGTATAACAGACTGTATACGGTGACAGGACAGGTTTGTTTGTGGCCTCATCACAGTTCACAACATATACTGCAATAACTATGTCTTCAGTCTAATTCTGCTTATGCATGATGCAGTTTGTGGAAGAGGAAACAGACAAATATGCCTCAAAAATTCAGAAGGTGAATTTGTTTTTTTTTCATGTAATCCTTTATTTAATAGAATTTATGATGATCCAAGACATCTAGTGAGATAAGATGAAGTGGCTTCTATGTTATTTATTGAAATTCAGCTTCCACTTCGATTCTGCAGGTAGTGGCATCTTTTAGGTTCATATGAAGAAATGGTCATGACGAGGAAGAAACTTTCTCACAACCCTTCATTTTTTTTCCTATTCCATTATGGATTTGTGTCTGCCTAGATCTTTTCTTTCCTGGTTCCCTCACTATTTTGCTGTCATTGTTCTCAAACAAGAGATGGCATACGATGAGATTTCCTTCAAATTGTTGAATCAGAGTAATATATAGTTAGTATTGATAATTATTTAGAACTGGATTTTAAGGCTAAACCTTATAAAAAATCGATTTATAAAATGAGTTTTTGCAGTCGCTCATATATTATAAATTTTAAGGTGAGGTTTGTACTCATTCATATATTATGAAATATTTTTATCTTTAATATAGTCTGATATGGAATTTTCAACCCAATCTTTCATGTTAATGCCGACGACGACATATGTGAGACTATATATTATGAGTAATCCGATAACGGGTGGTCTGATAAGTCCAACAAATTCTCGTTAAGAATGACTCTGATACCCACTAAAAAGTGAATTTTAAATCTAATTCAACCTTATAAAACAAAAATTAACTTTTAAAATGAGATTTTACTATTAATTATATCCTCCGAAATATCTTAATTTTTAGTGGATAATTGATAAGATACGTTGTAGTGAATGTAAGTGCATCTGATAAAACCTTGCGTTAAGTGAAGGAAGTAGGAAAGAAGTTAGTGGTAGTAGTTGCTCTGTCATGACATACGAGAGTTGAATTCAGATTCATAACTCCATGTCTTATGTGTAACCTTGATTGGATATGCTTCCCAATGAAGGGTTCATTAGCAACTGTGTCACATCACATCTCACTGATTTACAAAATTTTCAGGATAAAAGTCTTACAAATTCCAGTATGAGGAGAAGCCGAGACTATCCAATTCTAGTTGAAGTCGAGAGGATCCAGCTTAAAAAGAAATCAAGAGAGTCCAGTCCAATATTGAAAGATTTGTACAGTCCAATATTGAAAGATTTGTACAAGTTAATCTTACCAACCTGGTTCTAGTATTCTTGGTCCTTGTTGTAAGAAAAAAATATATTTTGTTTTTATCTAACTGTTTATATTCAAAGTTTTCCATAATATTAATTATTTTTTGTCATTTATATTCTTACTATTCATCTTTTTTTAATTATTATATATATATATATATATGTGGTAATCTAAAAAATAAAGAAAAACAAATTTTTCTGAGTGTTTTATTAAAATAATAAAAAAATATAATATCTCTTAATTTTTCTAAAAGAAAAACAGAGGAAGTAGCATTTAAATAACTCTATTACACAATACAATGTTTTAAATATATTAGCATTTAATTCTTTAATGTTGATATTCGTGTTGAGTGCAAATAAGAAATATATAAAAATGTTTATTACTTTAAGAGTTACTTAGAATTATACTATTGGGCAAAATCTTACAATAATACACTTTAAACATGATATTATATTGCAACCAACAATTTCACCCGTTAGAGATATTTTCATGAATAAAATTCTCTTTAAAAGTGCATACTTATCCTTCATTTCACAGATAAAGTTATGTACACTAAAATTAAATTTGTTTCGTTGTCCTAAATTCATTAATTTAAAAATTATTTTTGTTGATTCAAGAAAAAGCTATACACACAAATAATTTATAGAAAATCTATTTTATTATGATTTTTTAAATGACTTTTTATTTAACGAAATATTTCTTAGTTAAAAACATTGGATTTTTTTTATTATCACAAGTTATTTTGTTCAAATGAATATTTGTCTCTGAAATTACTAAGTATTTCTTTTTTCTTTTTTTATAACCACTTTTCTTTTAGCATTCAAATTCTTTGTAGATCTTTTTCAATGAACAATTTGTCGAATTTCTCGATTGAAATTGAAACTCTCTGTCTCCGTTATCATATAATAGTGGTTTAATATTCATTTACTCCAATTTTAAAAAAAAATTATTCTACTTTTAATAGAATTTAAAATAAGTTACTTATTAGATATCATGTCTCTAAACAGTTTTCAGTATATAATAAAATTAAAGTATAAATGAAAATGTTACTTTAAAATTTAAAAAATAAGACATAAAAATCAATATTTTTAAAACAACTATTATATAAAAACAGAAAAAATATCTTTAAAAGGGTAAAAGAATTCTACAACATCCTAAGCTTTACCCCATTATATAAAAATGCTTCAATGCATTTCCTAATAATACATTTATTTTCCTTGGAACTACAACCTTTTTCCTCAATCACTAAAAACCCAAGTAATTTTTTTAACTATTTACTCATC
>Ga0123342_1003522_pt1 | contig 25038 bp, 11 predicted proteins | sample Turbeawhitnodule_FD_89960 | JGI IMG/M metagenome (GOLD analysis project Ga0123342, IMG submission 89960) | Root nodule microbial communities of legume samples collected from Mexico - Turtle bean Mexico white nodule | ecosystem: Host-associated > Plants > Roots > Nodule | place: Mexico: Nepantla... | reverse complement strand
TATAAAATAATCCCTAATTTATGAATTTATACCTTTTTACATATTTTATGATCTTTATTTGAATAAGAACATTTTATTCCCAAATTTGGTGTTAATTTCAGGTTTCTAGGAAAAAATGGAGATGACTATGCTAAAGAAGAATAATATAAGTTAAAAGGAGAAAGCTAGAATGTCCCAGAACGCACAAACTTTTATTATTTTGTTTTATATTTAGTGAATATTTTACTTGATTATTCAATTGTTCCTTGTGGGTTCGATATTCGTCCTTAGGAACACTTGCCATAAAAAGTTATCAAGTTTTTGGTACCGTTGTCGGAGAGCATTTTGATTTTTTGAGTATAATTTCCTAAATATTGTGAATATTTTTATTTTTTTTATTTGTTTTTATTGTGTTTATTTTTTTAGATTGGTTATTTTGTTTTTATTGTTTTAAATCTTAATTTGAATTTATTTACTTTTATTTGTTTTAAGATTTAATCTGTTTTTTTATTCTTTAATTTATTTACTTTTTTTTATCTCTTTTAATTGTTTTTTATTTTAATTTTTTAAAAAAAATTTGTTACTACTAGTGAATCCTTTTCTTAACCCTTAAATTAACTGTCTTATATGATATTGAGAGTCCAAATTCCCAAAGATCAACTGTTATTTGAAGCAGAGATTTAAAGGGTAGTTAAAAGAAATAGAGAGACCAGGAGACACTAGTAAGTAATCCTCAACTATTCTTTCTTTTCCAACTAAGATTTTTCAGGAGGAAAGCAACATGGCAGAAGAGCAAGCATCATCTCCTATGAGGACACTTGGAGATTATGTTATGAATTGAGGGCCAAAACATTTTTCTAGTATTGAAATACCTGCTACTGTCAAGGCCTTGGAAATAAAACTCGTTTTTCTCACTCTCATCAGTACCCATCAGTTTACAACAATGGATTATGAGGATCCATACGCACATTTGTCTATATTTTATGAATTGATGGGATTAATGGGCTTCCATTCAGATGATCTTGTAAATGTTTTCCTTTTCATTTAGGGTTTAGGGAACAATTGGGAACAATGAGTTTATTTTCCTTTTCATAGGCAGGAAAGGATAAGGAATGACTCAACTCATCCTAATCATAACTTTACTAGTTGGAACGATGTAGAGGAAAAATTTATGCAAAGATACTTTCCAATCTTTCGCTACATCAAAGCAAAGTATGAAATTTTTATGTTCAAACAAGGAGCAGATGAATCTTTCTGTGAGACATGGGAGTGGTTCAAAATGATGCTAAGAAAATGCCCACATCATGGGTTTGAAGACATTGCTCAACTGAGCATTTTTCATAATGGTCTCAGATCTGATACTAAGATGCTGCAGTTGGTGGTACAATGATGGCAATTGACGTAGAAAAAGCAACAAAGATTATTGAGGTAATGACATCCACATATCATCAAACCCAAAATGATAGCTAAAATGAGTCAAAGAAGGGATGATGGATCATAATATTTTAAACACACTTGTGGCTCAAAATAAAATTATGACACCACAGTTCGAAGCATTAATTGCATAAATGGCTAAATTGCCTCAAAAAATACAAGTTGTGTAGGTTTCTCAAAGTCAGAGTCAAGAAATAAGGTGTGAATTGTGTGGAGGTGATCATTCCAATGGCACTATGCTTATCAGAATAATTCATTTGAAGGAAAAGCTTTTTATATGGAAAATCAAGGAAGCCAAGGCGAGAGAAGAAATCAAAATCAAAATTTTAAGCAAGACACTTTTCAACAACAACAACTATATCCCAAGAAAGAATAAGCAAATTGGAGGATTATGCAAATAACATTGTCCAATCAAAAGAATTTTGAGAATTTGGAGACACAATTGGGGCAAATTGCACAACAGTTGAAGAAATCTAGGGAACAATGTAAGTCAGTCACTACTAGAAGTGGGATAGTTGTAGGAAAGGGAATTGGTGATAATTTGATTGTTGAGAAAGAGAAAAAAATTGAGAGTGAAGAGGAAAAAGAAGAGAAGAAAGAAAAAAAGCAAGAGGATACAATGAAGAAAAAAAATAATAAAAAAAAATGAGAATAGAAAAAGAGTGCTCCACTTGTAGATTTACCCACATGCTCCTTCAAGGAAGAATATAGAGCGACAATTTATTAGATTTTGTGAAATTCTTTAGCAATTAGATATCAATATCCCTTTTTCTGAAGCTTTGGAACAAATGCCCACTTATGCCAAATATTATTTGTGTCCACTACTAATTAATACTAATTGACTTTGGTTTTTTTGTAATTATGTCTTGTATTTTTTACTTGAAATTAACATGATTACATCATTAGTAATAATAAAAATAAATACTAATTTTTGTTTATAGATTCAACTTTTATGTTGTTGTAGGGTTTAATTTTTTATTTTCTTCATTCTTAAAAAAAATTGAACTAAACATTTTTAATTTATTACTTTTTTATTTTTATTTTGTAAAAACTTATTTCTTTATTCATTAATTATATTTTTAACTATTTTAAACATTAAAAATATTTATTTTTTTAATGCATTCAAAATTAAAATTATCAATTTTTAATTTTTTTTTTTACTTTTGAAATTGTGCTAGATAGGAAAATAAAAACAAAAGGGTGCTAGACAGGAAAATAAGAACAAAAGGATGATAGATAGGGAAATAAAAGTGTAAATACTGTTATATGAGAAATTGAGTCACAGGAAAGATAAATAAAGTAATTAAGTATTTAAAATTAATTAATAAAGAATAAGCAAAAAGATTAATGTGATGTGACAAGCTCAATAGACCCATTAACAAATAGTATAAATAGATAGAATGTTTTGTTCAATTTTTTAGTTTTTCTAATGAATGATTAAGACAAACACTGACTTAAGCTTCAGAAAATTCCTACAGGTATCACACCACATACCGAGAAACCGGAAGGTATTTCCGGAGACACGAGTGACCGAGAAAAGGAGTGAACGAAAGAAAGAAGGAACCAAAAGAACGAAATGAAGATAAATTCTGAAGATACTATCCCCATATAATTAATACAAGTACAATTAACTTTATCTTAATCAATCGGATTGTACTAAGACTGTAAAAAAATATAGTCTTCTTTAAGGAAATTCCAAATTAAGTGTACTAAATTTCCTCTTTTGTTGTCTCTGCAGAAGTTATATACTCTCTTTCAATAGTAAATATAGCATAAAGTGTTTAGGCTTCTTGTGAGAAATAACCATGTATTCTACTCACTAGAATGATTACTTGGGAAAAGTCTGGTATAGTATACATCATCATATGCATTAGACTTCTTACTAAACTAATAAATTCAAGCCATATATATCTTTTTCTTAAAGAATCCTACTTATTATAGACTTATGAATAGACAAACGTTAAAGGACTAGTATTTTACTTGAAACCACTCATATCAAAATAATTCAAGACATTCTCGATGCACTTACTTTTACATACAGATAATTCTTTCTTCAAAATTTATCATAGGTTTGGATTAACAAATTTTTGTTATAATAAACTCTATGTGTCTAATATTATATTAAAAATAACTTTAATATTAATTCAACATAATAAAACTAATTCATGAGATGCTTTCCTTATATATTATAAAACATATTATAATTTTTAGTTTATATAAAATTTCTAATAAATCTCAAATTTATTATTTAATATTTTCTTTACCCTTTTCAATTCAACTTAATGACAAATATTATAAAAATATCGTTTACATAAAAATATAGATTCTCAAATCAACATTATCATCATATCATAAATACTTTTGTTATATGACAAAAGATGAAGATTGTATTTTTAATAGGAAAACAACATAAAAAATATTATTTTTTTATTTATATATATAATCTTTTCAACATATTAAATTAGAATTAATATGCATAAGAAAAATTGGTAAAACAAATAAATCTTAGCCCAATAAGATACAGATTGTGCAACAGAAATTTGTGACAGTTTAAGAATGCAATCAATAATAAACATAATTTAATTATTTAATGACTTGGGTTACCTTTTTCTTTTTTATTTCCAAATACAAAAGTATCTGAATACGAAAAGAAAGTAAATACGTGTTAGTGATAGTTCGTATTATTTCATAAAAAAGTTCATTTTCAAACTGAAATGTACATCCAACAAACACTTTAGTGACTCCATAGTTATTTATTTAGTTGGCATCTATCAAGTTTCATTGGTTCACTATATAGTGTTAGGTCGGTGTTTAGAGTATGTGACTAGAGATGTATGAATAAAAAGTAAGGTAAATGATATTATTAGAGGTCCACTTAAAATAATTGTTTTCCTAAAAAAAAGACAAGAAATGAGAAATTAAGTATTTTACAATGATAAAATCAAAATTATACTTCTAAGTTATTTTTGGAGAATTGCACATTCATAATCTTCACTAAAGAAAAATATTTGATTATATTTTCACCTTTTATCATGAAAAAATAAAACAAAGAGTTGGCATAAATACGTATTTTAATATTTCAAATCTTATTTTAAATTGAAAATTTCTTATAAGGGTCAGTTTGTCATTGTTAGTAATTGGGTTTTTGGTACAACTTAGTCGGTTCATAGTTATGACTTTGTTGTTGAATGGTGTGTATTGTATTGGTTTGTTGAGTTTGTCTCTTGGGTAAGGTCCTTTAGCTTGATGACAAGGACCTTGTTTAGTTGTTGGATGTATGCTCTTGTTTGAGGGTGTGACCTCTCTGGTGGGGTGATATAACTGTATTTGTTGGGTTTATTTACCTTTGTATGTGATTTTAGCTTGATCTGTAGTACAATGTTTGTTGGATCCTTAGTTGGTAGGGTTCTAGGAAACCTGTTTTTGGAGTTTTGTATAAGGGTTGAGACACCCCTGAAGTGTCTCATTTTATTTTATTTATTCTTTGATAAAAAAAAATTAAATTGAAAATTATAAAAAAAAATCCTTTCTTTAATATATTTTCCGTTTTAGAATTTTAAACTAGTCTCCCATCACTTAATTTCACTCCATAATCTTTTACTAAGCTTAATAGTTTTTAATAGTTAATTGTATTCCATGCCGATAAAAAAAGTTAATTGTATTTCATTAAATTTTATCAATTTTATTTACCTCTATTTTTCTAAATAATAAATTTTAAGTAATGAATTTTTTGCATCTCAGTATTATTAAATATAGAAATAGACATGGTTATTTCATATAATTACACAACGAAAATTTGCTTTTGTTTACAGTGTCCAAGCGTATAAATACTGTTATGTATAAAACTTTCCAAATATTTTTTAAATATTAATTTTTCCAAGCGTATAACGTTTTTTCACAAATTTTGAGAAAACAATACAAAATACCAAAAATAATAATATTAAATAATGCTTTATAGTCATAAAGATATACAATTTTACTTTAATTTTCTAAACTTATACCATATATAATTTATGATATTGATATGAAATGACAAAATACTCCTCTATACTAATAAAATAAAATATATTAAATAAGGATAGAATAAAAAAAATTTGAACATTTATAATAAAAAATCCTCTTTATATATGGATTATATATATATATAGATTATTATTATTATTATTATTATTATATATTACAAATAATTATGTTTATGCAATTTGACAAAAGGTTTTCGTACAAAATTAAGAAATAATTTTATGTTACATTATATTAAAAGGACTTCTTTTACATAAATCTGCTTTTTTTTTTCTTTTGGCTTTTATGCACTGCAACCAATTTTCCAAACCAGTGATAGTGTGAAAAGAGAAAATTAAAGTGGATTTGAATAAAATTTCAAATCAAAATAAGCAAAAGTAAAATAAAATAAAAATATTTAATAAAAAACAAAAAATATAATTAAGAATAAATTCTAAAAATTAATAAATTTTACTCTCTTTCTTAATTCAATTTTTATCTGTTTTTACCACACTAGTAAAAGTAATTTCTTGTTTTTTTTCTAATTTTACTCCATTCCTCTTAATAAAGAAAACCATAAATACTAACCATTAATTATACACTAAGTGTAATTAAGGTATTCACTATAGAAAGAAATGTAAAAGACTCTTAACATATTATCTATCACGATTTTTAATATATTTTAGTTAGTTGAAACTTGAAAGTTAATTAAAATTTATACGTAATAAATCAAGTTTATTTTTCATATAATTAGTTCCATTCTCTTTTTTATTTTTACAAAGTTGTATATTTACTTTATTAAAATGCACAAATTTTAGCTAATATAAATGATTAAAAAATAAAAATATTTTACGACACACCATAATAATAAATATCCATAGAAATAAACAATAAAGAAAGAAAAATGTAAAGGCAATAAGTAAGTAAGAAATAAAAGACTTAAACAACTTTTTTGTTTTTCAAATTTGCATACGCTCTTTAGTAAAATTTTCTCTTATTATGGTGCTTGATAAAAAAATTATTTGTTTTTGTTTCTAACGTTTATCAACATATGTTTATTAGGAATTATATGTTAACAGCTTAATCACAAAACACTTAAAAACTTGTCATGGAAAATTGTGAGAAACTTTTTTAACAAAATATGATTCACTGCACAGATAGGCATCTTAAAATTATAACAAAAGATATGACGCACTGTAGATTATTACGTCAGACATGTTATCAAACCTTATTTTTTTACAAACATAATTAAGAAAATAGCATTTCATGTTATTGCTATCGTGACGGGAAGATTCATCACAAAATGTCAATCACTCTAAGAATTTTTTTTATAATATTAATTTTTTTAATCAATATTTTCAGTTTTTCTTGATTCAGATCTCTTAATTTATTTTCATTATAAATATATAATAAATAGATATATATTTTTTTTTATGGATGATTTAATATAATATTTTTTTTAGATGATCCGTATAGCTTTACATATTGAAATTATATATCATTCATATATTTTAATCTCTTTCTTTCACCTTTTCATTTAACTATATAAATTAAGTTCCATTTTTTATTTGAAAATATGTGGCTTGAAGTGGGAATGTACATGATGATAATGTACTTACAGAGAAATACGGCTGTTTTGAGCAAGCAATAGTAATTAGTTCCTGGTTAAAGCATTAAGTAGGAGAGATTATTTTTACTTAAGATGTGCTTCAACGTGCTTAAACGATAGACTTGTAAATTTGGTCCCAACAAATAAATGGTGATTAAACAACTACGTCAAACAATATTGCTTATAGTAAATATGAAACGATTGAAGCGACGTTCATGTACTTCCTTGCTTAAGTGTGATATTGTGTTGCCTTAAGCATTGGTTAGGTTGAATAAGTGTGTTAATTTTCTGTTTAAATGCACAATAAAATCGTGGCTTAATTCAGTTTGAATTTTAGCTTAACCGAATAAGTAAGTGAACTCAAAATTTAAAGCAAAATACATGAATATAAAGAGAAAAAAAAGTATACCACGATAATAAAATATGTTACATACATATAAATTGTTTTTGCATGTCATAAAATTAAAAGTAATCAATATTATATTGGAGCGACTAAGAATATGGATAAATTATAATATATAAGTGGTGTAGAATCATCATCTTACAAATCAGTTTTATGAGATTGAGTTAAACATAAACACACTTATTTTTAGATAGTATTAAAAATCATTTAAAACTCAATCTAATCAAGTTCATTGGGATTGTTGTGCCACCATTATAGAGCTTTTGTCACCCACAAATATTTAATCTCACACTCGAGATATTCATTTCTCACTGTGAAGAGGTGTATTGCACATGTCACATTAACTAGGAATAAAACAAAATTATAATACATAAGTGGAGTGCAAACCTTGTAAATCGATTTTGAGTTAACTATAAACTCACTTATTAAGATATTACAATCATAATAATGTAAAAAAGTAATTAAGTTCAAAGGGAACTAGTTGTCATTGGAGTCAACATGGTATTATGTTGTTCTGTTGTAGAAGAGGTATAATTTTAAAACAAAAAATGGCTAAACACACAACCGAGAGGGGGGTAAATTGGTTTAAAATTGACCTTTAAAAATTTTAAAAGAAAGTTTTCTTAAACTATTGTTGATAAGAGAAATTAAGTACAATAGTAAATGAATACCAAGAACAACAAAGAATTCAAGATAATGAGTAAAAGATGAAACATGATAACACACAAATTTTTTTACACTCGTTTGATTCTTCCCAAATCTGCATCTAGTTAATCTAGACCGTCTAAGCTTGATTTTTTACTAAAATCTTGAATTATCCAATTACAAGAGCATATATGCAATTAGAACAAGAAAACCAAAAACACTTCTTGAAACACCCTTCAAAAGTCCCTACACTAGGTAAATAAATCACTCAATTGCCTATAGTACATGAATCAAATCATTGGTGTAGGATTTACAAAATAGATTAACATAACAAAAATTAGATATCACTTTATATGTGACAATATTACAATAGAACAACATATAACATGAACAATTATTGTTGAGACGTGAAAAAACAAAACTCAAACAAAATAGAATTTCTGAATAGAAATTGACAAAGTTACTTCACATCCAGATCATCTATCCCAAGATTTTATAATAAAATATAAATAGTTTCTCTTAATTATAATTCTTTACTTTAAAGAACGTTTAATCACTACAAATATAAAGATGTGGAGTAAGGTATTCAAACATAACAAAAATTTAGCATAAGTTTAACTAAGTTGAGAAAATTACTTTTTTTCAACTAAGCCCACCATAATTGATAACAAATTTGATTGAAAGAAATAAAATAAAGAATCTTTAGAGTTAATAAAAACTTATTACCATGCTTGAAAATCTGAACAATTGAAAATGATCCTTAACTGTCTAATTATTGCGAGGTGTTATTAGATTATGAAATAAACTAAATTTGAAGTAATGGGAAGATAGAGAAGTTAGAGAAGAAAGAGAAATTTATGAAGAAGAAAGAGAAAGAAATGATGATGAGAAGGGGAGGATGGTTTTACAATGATAATAATAAAATGCATAATTAAGTATGTAATACGGTAAAAAAATGTTTAATTTTATCATTTAATAAAAACTGTAAGTAATAAAACTCGTTAAAATATAATTATAATTAAATATTTAAAATGTGTAATTAAGTTTCCATTTTTTCTAATTCGAACTAAATCAATTTGATTGATAATGATCAATTTCAAACCAATCCACTCTCTTATTATATAGGTACGAAAAATTCTATTCAATATAAATAAAAGCATGTATTCATTTACCTAAGATATCATATAACTCTATCGCTAAAATATGTAAAGAAAATAGTTTATTATAATCAATTCATATAAACTAAATAATCATAAAAAATTCAAAATATTGTAATAATATTATAAAATTTATATGCAATAATTAATAAAATAATAATAATAATAGTTGCATAATTTGTTTAATTCGAGTTCAATACTTAAAAGTATAAATTTTGCTTAAATACTTAAACCACTTATTATCTATATTTAATTTATTTGAATTAAATTTTATATGTTAAAATAAATAATATTTTATTTTGATTTAAATTCTCAAATTAATCTAATACCGATTAATTCTCGTGTATGTGAAAATGGGCATGCTGGAACGGGGCTAAAACAATTTCTTTTATTTATTATTTATTTAATTTTTTTATTACTAATATTTTTTTTTATTTGATATAATTAATAAAATAATTAATAAGTGCAATATTTTTAAAAATTACAATAATGTGACCACTTTACACCTAATTAACCGAAACTATTAATAAAAATTTATTAATATTTTTAATTATGTATTATTAATTCATAACTATAATATATAGTTAAAATTTATAGCTAATAATATCAAATTTTAAGCATATTGTTATATTTCTCAAAAATTGAAAATTTTAAATCAACATTGTAAAACTTAGATAGTTATATTTTTTAAATTAAAGATTTGATTAAAAATTTATTTATGGAGGAATTAGCTTAAATAAAATAAATAAATAACAGGAAAAATAAATTTTATAATTTTTTTCTATTACAAAAGGACATAGTTTATATTATTATGGGACTAATTTTCTAACCACCAGTGGTTTAAAGCTGCCACGTGCATGCTATTGTAGTTTTTTTTTTTTTTTTTAATGTTTTGTTTGGATTGAAAAATGGAAAATTGAGGGTATGATGAAGTCAAAGTGTGAAGATTTGAAAAGAAAATGTGAAGATTTGAGAAAAAAGTGTGAAGAAAGTTGTAATTGTTTAGATTTGGGTATGTTAGAGTGAATGTCTAAGGAAAATTTATTAAATTATGTAAGTGATGTGATGGTTGTAAGAATATTTTGAATTATGTTAAATGTAAGATTACAAATTTACTCTTGTATATATAAAAAAAATCTATTACTAATATATCACAAATTCTATTACTATATTAATATTTCCAATTTTAAATAATGTATTTAATTAATTTTGTCTACTTTTGATTAATGAGACAACATTCATTTATATTAATAATAATAATTTCAAAAAACATTTTAGATCTCTAATTTAAAAACATATTAATATATATTAAAAACCCACTGGACAAGAGCAAGAACACAACTGGGAGGAAAAAGAAACTCTATTTAAAAGTGATTTAGATTTTATTAAAAAAAAAAAGCAAAAATTGAAAAAATATGAACATAATCGATTATCCTATGTCTTAAAAACACTACCTAATCAATTACCCAAAGGTTTCAAAAACGTAATCAACTATGCCTTCAGTTAGAAAACAAACATAATCAATTAACCTCATATTTTCACATATCATATAATTAATTATGATCCCAAACAACAACACATAATTGATTATGCATTCAACCTAATTGATTATCAACTATTTTCTATAACATAATCGATTAAGTATTGTGTTCTTTTATAATGGTAATCGATTAGGCACCATAGAAAACTCACCTGAGATTGAAGATGCAATAACAAAATCACTACCTTTGCACTCTACTAACTCACGAAGCTCTCCAAGGCCACTCAAGCAATGCAGAAGTCTATTTGAATGAAATGTTTGTCTCAAAGGTAGTGTGCAGTGGTGTTGTTGTCGTGCATGGCATGGTGCAATGGTGCATGGCCCTGGTGCACTGTAAAACAATTCATGGTAAAGTGAATCAAAGGTAATTTTTTTAATCCCAACATTAACTCTATACTAACAAATTTTCATAGGGTTGGAGAAAAAAAATCAAAAGGAGGCATATGACTGGAAACGAGAGACATGATCATCTAGTAGACTAAGTACATATCAATAACAACAATACCCTTCCGTGTAGAAGAGGCAATAAAAAATGGAGGATACTATTGAGAAGTTTATGCTGGCTTCACTAATGTACTAGAAAAACATTGAAGCTCCAATAAATAATTTAGAGACTCAGGTGGGACAACTAGCTAAGCAATTGTTTGAGAAATAATGTGATCAGTTTCAAGAAAATACTATAGTCAATCCTAAGGAACACGGTAAAGCAATCACCAAAGATGATGGAAAATCGTCCAACCACAACATCCACAAAATAAGAAGGATGAAAACCTAGAGTTTTGTTTAAGGATTTAGTAGCATATTTGGGCATTTGTCTATCTTTTGTAGGCCTAATAAAGAGAACAACTCTAGGATGAAGTATTTTACAAAGTATCTCAGCAAAGACCTACATACCATACAAAGAATACTATATCTTAGTTAGAAGATTATCAGAAGAATGAAATTCAGCTGGTTTCAGTAGGACTAAGTCATCATCATTTTGAACTACACTTTAGTTTAAATAAATTGTATAGTAGAATTATATTTTCACGGGCCATGTATTTGGGTTAAGCAGCATACAATTTTAGGCTTGTATTTATGCCTATGTTAGATCAAGGTTTTCTAAACCTAACTAGAGTTCAATTGGGCTTCTAATGCTCCTAGAAAAACCCTAGGATGGTCATGCAAACAAAGGGGCGCATAAGATTGAGCTCCAAGTTAGGGTTAGAAGCTTGCCTTCCAAAGTTTCACTCAAACTTGGGCTCCAAGCAACGGTTAGAAGCTTCCCACTCACTCTTCCTCTCTTTTGGACATCCAAGCCAACTATAAATAGGAATGCTCTTCTCTTTTTAAATTGAAATTAGTAATGAAATGTTATCCAATCTTGGTCATTCTACTTGTTCCTAAGTTTTTCATAGGTTAGTTTCCTTCAAGATTTAGCCTAGATTCTTTCCTAGTGAGTTGGTCTCACTTCTCATTCTCACATATTCCTTTCCCACTTCAATCCATCAAAATTCCTCTTGAGTTTTAAGAATGGTCCCACTCCTTAACTCTCTTTTATCTTCCATCCAAAGAAGAAATCCTAAAGAACACTACTATAAGAATAGTGTTTTCTATCAACAGAAATGGCAAAACTATAGAAAAGGGGATTGGTGATCACTTAGTGGAAAATAATGTCTCTCTTGAATCAAGAATGGAGGTGAGTGAAATAATGATGTAAAAGAAAATGAGTGATAAATATGAAAATAAGATTGAATATAAATAAATAAAGAAGAGGATAATGAGAAAAAAAAACAAAATGAGTGAGAAAAAGAGGGAGACTAGTGGAGATAAGCCCCCACCTATTCAACGTTTGCTTTATCCACATTCTCCTTCTAAAAAAGGTAAAGAAAGGCAGTTCACAAGATTCATTGACAATCTGAAACAACAACAAATAAATATTCCATTTCTATAAGCCTTAAAGAAAATGCCAACATATTCTAAATTCACGAAAGAGCTTATAACCAAGAATAGAAATTCCCAAAAGAAGAAATAGAGTTGGCAGCAAGATGCAGTGATATTATTAAAAAATCTTTACCTGAGAAGTCTAAGGATCCTAAATGTTTCACCATTCCAATCACATCCACAGAGAGGTGACCTTGAAACCCACAAGACCCACTCACCCTCTTTGCAACCACACACCTCAAGTCAGAACACCCTCTGACTTTACAGGATTTCACACACACCAAGAGTGACAATCTTGAACAACTCAAGAACACACACCACTCCTTGGCACACACCACACCACTCCAAGAATGTTGATCTTGATCCCCTCAAGAACATACAACACTTCTTGGCAACACCAATACATAAATATAGTTATTAAGAAGGAAGGGAATAGAATACACTTGGGCAAATCACAAAATCAAAGATCAGAATACAAGACCCAATCCTATTCAACACACTTGAGATGATCCAAAAGCTCTTTGAAAACTTGAAAACTCTCCTTGATTGATCTCTCTCACTTAGTTAATGCATAGGAGAATAAAACCACCTTTTTATCTTTCAATCAAATGGTTAAAACAGTTACAAAAAAAGCCCAAAAGTTGTTGGAATCATTTAAAACAAAAAAACACTTAAATTTTTTTTTGTTAAGGTTTTCAGCAAAACAATCGGTTGATTTTTCGAAATACCCGATTGATTTTTATTTGACAGCTTTAAAATCCACTAAGTGTCAAATAACCTGTTGTTTCGAAATTTCAACCTGTTGAAATTTGGTTGACAACAAAGGCAAAGACCAAGCTTTTCCAAATCATTTAAAATCCACTAAGTGCCAAACAACCTGTTGTTTCGAAATTTCAACCTGTTAAAATTTGTTTGACAGGAAAGGCAAAGACAAAGGTTTTTTAAATCATTTTAAAATCTAGTAAGTGTCAGAACAACCTATTGATTCGAAATTTCAACCTGTTGAAATTTCATTTCCTTTTAGAAAATCCATCTTTTCAAAATATTAAAGATTCAATTGAGCTTGGATCAACTTAAGGAGTGAATTAACAAGTTTCAAACAACTAGACACACACACAAAACAAAAACTAGGTCTTCAAGCTTTCCACTTGGATTTGGAGACATCAAAGCATTTTGTTCAACATCCACTATGTAACCAACAAAAAATTACAAACACATACACCAACAAAGAGGTGATCTTGACCTCTCAATAACACTCACCCTCTTTGATAAACCACACACACAAAGTCAGAACACCCTCTGACTTCACAGTACAACAATTTACAAATTTAGGAAACAATTACAAATGAAAGTAGGAAAGATTACACCTGATTCAATGAATTACAACTGAACCTACTCCACTTTTAAACCAATGCAAAGCCAAAGCAATCTTGCAATCTTGAATCCAATCTTTCACAAAATGTGTTTCTGAATCTCTCTTTTTGTATTTTTGAAATAAGGAGGTAACCCTAGTTGTATAGCTTTCAAAAATAGTCGTTTAAGACAGTTAAACATGAGCTAAAACAGATTGAAATCACAGAAAACAGTTTTAACAGTTTTATGAAAAGCTGTTAAGGATTTTCAAATATCAATGGGTTGAATTGTCGAATCAAACGATTGAAATGGTTTGACAGTTAAGCCAACCAAGGTCAAACCAGTTTAAAAACCTTTCAAACATTCTAAGAGAAAAACAATCGATTAAAACAATAAATCAACAGGTTGTTTTTCACTTACTTTGAAAAACTTTTTTTTAAGGAATTGGATTGATTCATATTTGAATTTGCTAAGAGTGGATTTAAAAAATTATAAACAACCTAGTACCTATGCCCATACATAACAACACAGACTTCAAGCTATCTTCACATATTTGGAGGCATCAAAGCTTCATTTTCAACAAAAAGTTTTGTGGATTTAGGGGCCAAAATAAATGTTATGCATCTATCCATTCTCAGGAATACTAGAGATTTTGAAGTGAGATCAACTCATATGACACTACAGTTGGCACACAAATCAGTGAAAGATCCTTATGGAGTAGTTGAGGATGTCCTTGAAAAAGTTGACAAATTCATGTTTTCGGTTGACTTTGTGGTAATGGACATAAAAGAAAATATAGAAATTCCTTTGATTCTTGGCAGACCCTTTATGAAGACAACAAGGGTAATCATCGTTGTGGATAATGGAAAGTTAAAGATAAGAGTTTAAGATGAGGAAGTCAGCTTCAATGTGTTTGAAACTATGCAACATTTAAGAGATAAGGGGAAATGTTTTGGAATAAACGTGCTAGATGAAGTGTTAATTGCTACAAAGAAGTAATTAAACATGCCAAGTCATACGGAGAAAACAATGATCAATGCATATGACAATTTGACTTAAGAAGATAAGGAAATTGAAGAGTGTTTGGAAATTTTAGATTCTTTTAAGAAGATTCATGCTTCAAACCCAACTCTATAAAAATTGAAAGTAAATGATTGTCATGAAGCTTCAATTGTGGAATTAAAAATGTTACCTTCTCATCTAAAATACATTTTTCTTAATGAGGGTCATAACAAACTATACATAATCATACAAAATCTTTCAGCAGTGGAAGAAGATAAATTAATTTCAGTTCTAAGGAAAAAAAAAAAATCACTGGCTAGGATTTGATGGATTTTAATGGAATATACCCTTTATATTTTAGGCATAAGAATTTGAGGGAGGAGGAGTTCAAACCAGTGACTCAACCACAACGAAGGCTCAACCCAACAATGAATAGTAAGAAAATAAGTTGTGCATGGGTGAATATTGTGCAAGTTGTCCTAAAAAAGGAGGTATGATTGTCATTCGCAATGAAAAGAATGAGTTCATACCTACTAGAACAATTATTGGTTGGAGAATGTGCATTAACTACAAAAATCTGAACAAGCAACTCAAAAAGATAATTTAACTTTACCTTTCATGGCTTAGATGATAGAAAAACTCACATGTCAACCTTTTTACTACTTTTTAGATGGTTATTATGGCTATAATCAAATTGCAGTAGAACAAGTAGATTAGGAGAAGATTGCTTTCACATGCCCATTTCGAGTATTTGCATATAGGAAAATGTCATTCGAATTGTGCAATGCACTAGTTGCTTTTCAAATATGTATGTTGTCTATATTTTCAGACTTAGTTTAAAATTGCATTGAAGTGTTCATGGATGATTTTTCAGTCTTCGAACACTTTTTTGATGAATGCTTTAGAAATCTAGACACAGTTCTTAAGCGATGTATTAACACAAATCTTGTGCTTAATTGGAGAAATGTCACTTTATGGTCAATGAATGCATTGTTCTAGGACACAACATCTCTTCAAAAGGCATAGAGGTTGACAAGGCCAAGTAGGAAGTTATTAAAAAACTACCACGACTAGTGAATGTCAAAGGCGTAAGGAGTTTTCTTGGACAAGTAGGATTTTATAGACGTTTTATTCAAGAATTTTCAAAGATTGCTAAACCTCTTAGCAATCTACTGAATAAGGATACTCCTTTCAATTTTGATTCAAATTGTTTACATGCCTTTAATTTATTGAAATAAAAATTGATTTCAACACCTATCATCATTTCTCCTAATTGGAATATTGATTTTGAATTGATGTGTGATGTTAGGGATTATGCATTAGGGGCAATTCTAGGAAAGAGAAAATTAAAAAAAAAAAAACCATGTCATATACTATTTTGGCAAGGTTTTGAATGAGGCTCAAATAAATTATGCAACAACTAAAAATAATTGTCAGTTATAGTGTATGCCTTAGAAAAGTCTAAATCATACTTGATTGGTGCGTATTCATTGATCATGTTGTAATAAAATACTTGTTGTGCAAACTTGATTCTAAGCCTAGACTCATAAGATGCGTGCTTATGTTGTAGGAATTTAACTTAGAGATAAAAGATAAAAGAGAATGTGAGAAGCATCGGGCTACATCAAAATCATGTAAACATAGGTTAAGAAACTCAAGTAGCTTTTCTAATTGTAAAGATTCTAAAATTCTAAGTTGGTGACAATTTTGTTTTGCTAAACGTAATCACATTTGTGCAAATTAAGTGCCTAAATCAAGACTAATGATAAGTAAATTTGACACTTATCAACATCTTCCTCACTTGAGTGTTTAAAAGAGTATTTGAGCACCTAAGCTCTTAAAGGAATAGAATGAATTTGACATCTTCCTCACTTAAAATATTAATTATGACTTAAATGAGGAATTCTATCATTTTAGCGACTACATCGACACTTGAATCTTAATATTTTTTTTTATAACATTAAATGTCATCACTTAAATCTCACTCAAGTAGTCTTCTGGTCATTTGAGCGAATACTTGATCATCACAACTCAATTTGATTTTTAATTAAACTGGGACAAGTTTCATTTTAATTCTAAACATTTATTCTTCAATACAAATCAAAATTCAAATTGGATTCAAACACTTAATTTTTTTTAGGCTTAGTTATTCTTTTAGTCTCTATATTAGGGCCAAAAGTTTATTCAGTCTTGAGATTTTAAAAGGTTCAATATGGTCCCAATTTCTTTAAAAACAGATTCAATGTGGTTCATTTTGTTAAATTTCCCTGATTAAAATAGATTTACCTCAGCAATTCTACCAATGCACATTGAATTATATGTGTAGTTACCACATTGAATGGTTTTAAAAAAAGTTAAGACCACCACATTGAATTGTTTTAAAATAGTTGGGATCAAATTAGAACCAAATTGAACTTTTTTAAAAAAAATTGGAACAACACTGAACTTTTAAAAATTTGGAGGATAAAATTGATTTTTTTTTCTCTTAATATGAGACTAAAAAGGTAATTAAAATATTTTTTTAATAACAAAATACTGAATTTATACTCTAACTATTCATTCTTACAAAATAACTAAAATGGTAAATGACTATATAAATCTTATTCACACATCAATATACATAAATCAATCTCATAACATAACTCCATCTTTATAATTTCAATCTCATAACATATCTTCAAATGCAAAGATACAAATTTCACATGAAAAAGAAAAAGAAAAGAGACAAAGAACATAGTATCTAAAAAGAAAAAAAATACTATTATCAAAATTTTAATCATTAGTGTATCAGTCGGTACCGGACAAACCATGTCACTCGGTCTCGGTGACCGACCAACCGCATCAGTATATATTAAAGGCGCTCAATAAATGACAACAATGACAATTATGGAAACTCCTAACAATCATGATCATGTCCCATCGAATTCGAGTGGCATCCTCAAGAAATCAACTAACACTAATTTAGTGCAAGATATTGATTTATTAAAGATATTCTTCAAATATACCAATATACCACCATACAAATATACCAATATACCAATATACCTCCCTATAAATCAGGGATGATGCTAGAAAACAGTTAACACTGATATTTGATAGATTCAGTCCATCACAATAAAGACCCATGACTAAACACTATAAACTCTCTACAGATGTGTAAGGTACACTTTAATCAACTTTCACTATACACTCTTAATACAGAGTATTTACTTGATCATCAGAGTACCGTTTTAGGTCAATCCCGACTGAGAACCAACAATTAAAGGATGAAACTTGAAGTGATGAGCAAGAAGGCAACTGACACATCAACAATTCTACAACCAATTCCAGGTACCACTGTGAGAAAATCATTAAATATAAACTAATTTCAGAGACTAAAATAATTAGTTACTATATTGACTAAATTATAGACCATTTTATAAACTAAAAAATTATTAGTATCTAAAATAGTTTTTATTATTAATAAAAATTTATAAAGTAGTTTCTAAATTGGTATCTAACTATTAACTACCAATGTTTTAGCTATTAACTACTTATGTTCTAAATTAGTCTCTATTAAACTAATTTAGAATCTAAAATATTTTATAAACCATTACCTATTTAGAGACCATTTTATAATATTTTATAAAAAATAGAAATTACATTAGATATTAATAAGTTTTTAGTCTATAAATTAGTATCTAATTTAATCAATATAGTGACTAATTTTGGTCTCTAAATTTGATTACTATTTAATGATTTTCTTGTAGTGTACTATCCAGACAGTAAAAAAAAATAAACATTATCTCGTAACTTAAAAAACAACTGAAAGATAAAAAAATTTAAAAAAAATAAAAAAATATTTAATTATAGTATACATATAATTTTTTATCTTAAAATGATAATTAAATATTCATTTTTCATCCATATTTACTTAAAACGGATATTTATACATATTTGTGTGTCGAATATATTATGATCAACTTATTACGTAGAGTTCGACTTTATCACTTTAAATACGTGATTTTTCATATAAACAAAAAAAAAATATCGGAAAAACTAAGAAATCACGAAATATATATTAAGAGAATCTGATATTCTTTTCCATATTTTGGATAGTAATTTTAGTAATTTATAAATTTTCTGTGAGATTCCAAACTTAAATGTTCTGGTTAGATGATTGAAAATCTCAACGAAGACTCGTACGTGGAGGAGCATTTAGTAACATTTGGTTTTTAACTAAAATCCACATTACTTTGACATCATAATGTTAATGATATTGTTGATACGTTGACAATGGAAAAATGAAGTAATTGTTGTGTCCCTGTTTTTTTCCTACAGAAAGGAAAAAATATGGCTTTGCTGCTAGTAGCATAGGTCCCTTTGATGAACATTTAAGGAGGGTAGTTGGTCACTATTAATATTATTAATGTTTATTTACTACCCTTTTAGAGGGATAGAGGTCAGCAATTGATATGTGTGAGGAAAAACTCAACTACCATAGTTGACACACACACATATATATATATATATAATGCAATTAATATTAATGTTTATAAAAAATTAGTATGAGTTTTGATTTTGAGTTTTATAAAAAATATTTGTGGTTTCTATTAAATTAATTAATCTTTAATTTTATGACACTGATTAATTATTTATATGTTAAATGATGATCATTTGAGTGAGATATACTAAGTTGTCATAAAACGATCAAATATCAATTACGTATTAAACAATTTTTAAAAATAAATATTATTAGTCTATTTTAAAATAAATATTAATAATTAAAAACAATTATTTAAAATTTAGAAGGGTTGAAAATCAAAATACAATATTTTATAGAAAATAAATCAAAACTCACATTTTATAACTACTCAAATTAATCATTTTAGATTTTATAGAAATAAAAAAGTGTATTGGTAAGGGTTGAATGGTCAAAATTAGGTCGATCGAAGGACCCACGCCCGTGTGGGCTGATCGACACCTTCAATCCAATTACGCTCAATCAAGGTCAGTGAAATTAATCTATCATTAAGAACTAAGTAATACACCTCTAAGCATGGTCCATCCCGCTAATCCGACTCAACAAAGTATGTCTATTAAAATAATATAAAAAACACACATTCCAAGAATCAGGTACATCATTCATTACTGTACTATGAGAACTGAGTGTCGACCCTCTTTGCTGACTTGAGCGTCGGAGGAGTAACTTCTGCAGGTACCCCACATTTGAGATTCACGAGGAGACCGAGTGGTTGAGCAGAAGTACAAACCGGCTGCCCGATAGTAAGAAAAAAGACGAAGTCTCTCATCAGTTCTTTAAGTCCTATCTCCCTAACGAGAACAAAAAGAATTATAACAACCACTATGAGAACTAACCTACTAATTTTACACCAAATAAAAATATATTTAAACCAATAAAAGAATTAGGTCGAGAAGTAACAAAATTAATAAAAATATTTATACTTTATTTATTTAATAAAAATTTATAATTGAATAATTATATTAATATTAATATAATATATTCAAAGTGTTATTAATGAAAATAATTTTACTAAAAGTTACTAATAAAGTAAATTCCCGATAAAAAAAAACTAATAAAGTAATTTGATTTTTCTTCACGTCTGTCTCGACATATCGTAAAATTCTTATTATTTTAAATCATTTATCTTATAATTTTCTATTTATCTTATAATTTTCATGATTTTAAATATAAAAAAGATATTTAAAAAATCTTCTTTTTATTATTTCACTCAAATAATTTATTGTATATTTTATGAGTAAATTCTAGCTTTTGTTATAAGCTACTTTAACTATTTTATTTCATTTTTATCTTTTTTAATTTAGTTCAAATGTATTTTATTTTTATTTTATTTTCATTTTAGATTATGAGACTTGGATAGAATAAGAAAAAATTAGTATGTATACTACTTTTTAAAAATAATTTATATATAATAGCATATATAATGAAATAAATTTATGATAATTATTTATAATTACATAATATAAAATTGTAGTTAGTTTATTATGAGTATATAGGTACGAAATAATAATTTGGTAATTATAATGGTTCAACTAATAACTAATGGTTTAGAAATTGCATAAAATTTAAAAAAACTAGGTTTACATATACATGATAACTATATAAATTAGAGGAGTTTAAAACTTTATTGATATGTTATTAGAAATATGTACTTGTATAGAGTCTAGACAGTACATGCTACTGGCTTGACAATTGAATCTTCTCTTTTGGTTGTGTTTTTCTTTTTTTCTTTCTCGTGTTTAATCTTTAGGTCTCGGTCTGGAGTACACTTACAAAAGGTTCTCCAACGCTTAAGTAAGTATTCAATATTTGAATGTGGTTAATATAGTAATCATTGATGGACTCTATCATTGATAGACCGTATTTAATGTGTATCATAACTTAAATGAAATTACCTAATTTGTCGCATATCTTCTTATTTTACCTTGGTGCATTTACTCTGAAAGGTCGGGCGGCCTCCGATACACTAGCCCCCAGACTTGGGGAATTTTTTTCAAAAAGAGTCTAGATGTGACTATTTGGTTTTTCGAGGTTGGAGAGGACAATATTGATCATTAATTGTTGCAAATTCGACATTGATGGGATGCGTTTCATGGTGTTTCTTTAAAGTTTAACCTAATTGTCCTATCTGAGTAGATTTAACGGTTCCAGTGGTTGTGTTGTTTCGAGTACAAACTGTTACACTCGTTACATCATAGTGGATCTAACAGTTCAAAGGGGCACGGCGTTTCACGTTCTTGTTGTAGGACCTCTATAAATAGTAGCTCATTTCAAATGTTATCCTTTGCTCATTCTCTCTTATTCCGAATACTAAGTGATATTATGAGTGTGGAACTGTGGCGAGACATTTTCCACTATGTTCAAAAGGTTAGTAATGTCTTATTTTGAGTCTTTGTCCTCTTCACCTTCTTCTACATCTTCTGGGGAGTTTTGGTCTTACCAGGTAATATTCGGGAAAGGTTGGTTGATTCAAGTTGGGCGACCAACCTTGCTAGCCAACCGCCCCGTCATGCTGATTATGATTGGGTAGATCCCTGTGTCATTGAACATATCACTTTATTTCGGGGTTCGTCATTTGTTCATGAGTTCATATCGAGAGTAACCATGCTTAAGCCTGACTCACCGTCAAATGTGGTTACAGTCGATAGTTGTAGTCCTTCTGAAAATGTTTGTCACAGTCAGGAAGGGGCATACCAAGATTTTATTTATGTTTATACTTGTCTTTTTACTCGCCTTCATATTACCCTTTCTTTTGATGAGTTCATAATGGGAGTCCTTAGGATACTCAATGTAACTTCAATCCAGCTCCACCCTAATTCTTGTGTTGCGTTGTAAGCCTTTCGGCTTATTTGTGACTTGTTCAGAAAGAGGTCATCTCCTCAGTATTTTCTTTTTTATTATAATTCTCGTTCGTCTAGTCCCATGAGTTGGCTTTCTCTATCAAGTTGTTCAGACAATATTCTTTTTGCACCTTTTACTTCTTCGTATATTCAAAGGAAGATATTTCAAGCTTTTTATAAATCGGAAGGGAAACCTTATTTTTATGATGTTGATGGCAAGAAAAAGTTTCATTTTCATTGAACTCGGTCTCTCACTTGGTACAAGTATTGGTTGAGGTCATCCATGACTCACCAAGACAAAGAAATTTTATATGTTTTTTACCAACTCCTTACTCGAAAGATTCTTGTTGTATATCAATTGTCCTGATGAATTTTTACGACGAGTGCACCGCATTTTCAGAAGTAATAATTTGTCCCTAAAGATGAATATCCATCCCACAAGGAGCAGTTGAATTATCAAGTACAATTCTCTAAATATAAAACATAACAATAAAAATTTGGTTTGAAAATATTTATAATGACAAGGATTAACAAGAAAACAAATCAAAGAGTAATTTCTTCAATTGGAAAAAATAGGGATTATGTTTCATCTTTTCTCACTCTTATGTATTTTGATTAGCATGTTAACATTATGTTCTCTGATTGAAATTGATGCTCGTAGAAAAGTCATTTATATTGATTCCTCGCATTTATAAAAACAACTTATAATCACGTTCATAACTATTAACATTTCAAGTTTATTCCTAATACTCAAATATGTTAAGTATTGTTGTTTAGGTCAGAACCCTAAAAATACTTTCCAGACAGATTTAAGATTCTCAAACATGTCACAACTATTTAGAAGCAAAACAACAATACCAATAATCAATCAATAACAGAATATTATATCATATATAAATATCACCTCAATACATAAGAGTTCGAACAGATTACTCCCAATCCCAAAGGGTAGAATTAGCCACGTATACTTCTAACACATTCTATTCTCCCGATTGGTTACAAATCACTAAATGGTGTTTTCCTCTCAATCTAGCACACTAGGGTTGAGCTTTTAACCCTCTATTTAACCTAGTTTATTAGGGTTAGGTGACTTCCTGCGTCGCGTTGATGAGCTTAATGATAAAAACATAAAATGACCCAATTTTTCTGATGCATTCTCGCTCAAGCGAGAATAGCTCTCTCAAGCGAGAAACTCCGTTGCTGAGTTGGATTTTTTTGCACTTTTTGTGCGTTTCGGGCCTTCCAACTTTATCCTTTTAGCTTATCTTATTTTCTTTAGCCTGGTCATCTCCATTCTTCCCTATAAACCTAAAATTAACACCAAATTTGGGAATAAATTCTTTTATTCAAATAAAGATAATAAAATATGTCAAAAAGTATAAATTCATAAATTAGGGATTATTTTATATATATTTTAGAAATTAACACTGATAAATGCCTATATTTTAATATGAAATATTACTACAATTAGACACTTATCATGTCCCACCGTTGGGTGGATTTTTCTGGTATGTAGAATTTTCTTGTGTCTTATTTTCCTATGTTTTATTATTGTGCTGAATTTGATGTTTCTTTACAAGAATAATGGCTCAAACAGACCCAGAGGTAGTAAATATGATGAAGCAACTCCATCGACAAGCGATTGGCCGACAAAGAGGCTCCATTGAGCTCATTGGTGAGGGTTCGACTACCCCTGTTGTTGATTTGGTTCCCCCTCCGGTGTCGAAGGCCGACCTTGGGAGCATAAGAGGAGGGGGAGAACCGGAAGGTCTCCTCAACGATCATCTCTATTGAAGATGATCGTTATGACATCACGAAAGATGTCGTTAATGGAAAGTTGATGGACGATGCCAACAAGGTGGAGGGGGAGGACGAGGAACAACTTGAGGTGTCCAATTTTTATCCTTTTTTTTGTTTACTTTGGAATTGGGGTCAATGCTTGGTAATGGATAAACATCATTGGGGCAAGCTTTGTTTAAATCAATATAGTTTGTATACATCCATTTCCCATTGGTCTTTTTCACCATTACCACATTGGCTAACCAAGTGGTGTATTGTGCTTCGTAGATGAACCCTACTTCTAGCAGTTTGTCGGTTTTGGTTTTTGTTGCGTTGTGTCTTTCTTCACCAATTTCCTTTTTCTTTTGGGTGACTGGTTAGGCCTCTTTATACATCGATAATCGATGTGTGATGACTTCAAGGCTTACCACAGGCAAGTCAGATGCAATCCAACAAAAAGATCGTAATTTTTCACCAATGTTCGGCTTATGATGATAACATCATTTGTTAGAATATATGGCCTTAAACGAGAGGGGGGTGAATTGTTTAAGAAAGATTTTCGTAAACTTTTAAGCTTAGAATGAAAATACTTCAAGAAAACCTTGATTAAGAATTCAGTTTTTTCAAAACATAAAGCAAAAGCACAATACTGGAAAAACAATCGGTTGTTTTACCGAAACAATCGGTTGTTTATACTAGTTATTAATTGACAAAACTGAATTTAAAGAGGTAGGGATAGAGAAATTGTACACAGTTGTTTATACTGGTTCACTCCAAACCCAGAGCTACATCCAGTCTTCTCAGAACCCTGAGGAAATCCACTAAGCAATCACACCTTGATCCCTTACACAAC
>Ga0123342_1003521_pt1 | contig 25045 bp, 13 predicted proteins | sample Turbeawhitnodule_FD_89960 | JGI IMG/M metagenome (GOLD analysis project Ga0123342, IMG submission 89960) | Root nodule microbial communities of legume samples collected from Mexico - Turtle bean Mexico white nodule | ecosystem: Host-associated > Plants > Roots > Nodule | place: Mexico: Nepantla... | reverse complement strand
AATAATTATATAAATTTTAAATAAGTCAAATAATATAAATAATTTGTAATTATTTTGAAATAATTAAATAATTTAAAAATAATTATATATCCAATTTTTTGTTCCTTAAAACTAACACTCTTATAAAATTATGTATCAAATTAATTTTTAAGATTATATAACTTACTACCCAATATATAAACAATAAAAATTTTAAAAAAAATTATGACGTGGCAGAAGTCGTGCCAAGTTGACACAACTTCAGTATGACAGGGCAGAAGTCGTGTCAAGTTGGTACGACTTTAGTATGACATGGAAGAGTCGTGTCAAATTGGAACGATTTGTGCATATGAAGTCGTGCCAAATTGGCACGACTTGCCTAAATTTGTAATTTTTTTAAACAGACCCCATTTTGGTAAAAACCACAAAAAATAACCCCATCATGGTCAAAAAAACCTTAAAGTAATTGTGGTGCAAATTTGTTAGGAGATATACTCTCAGTCTAACTCAATTTTATAAAATCATCTTATAAAATAAGATTTGCACTAATTAATATATTATGAAATGTCTTAACCTCTAGTTGATGTGAGATTTTCAACAAACTCTCTCACATCGAGACTATCAACTCGTGTGTGAGACTATATATTTATGGGTTGTTTGGTCTAATAAGCCCAACCAACTCTCCTTAGAGTAAACTCTAAATGTCTGTAATAACATGTTATGAAGTGAACTTTAAGTCTAACTCAATCTTATAAAACTGACTTATAAGTTAAGATTTGCACTCATTTTTGTATTATGAAAATATTCTTATCTTTAATCGATGTGTAATCTTCAACTAAATTTAAAATTCTAATGTAGTTTTCTTAAAGCAAAATTTGCAAGAAGATCATGATATAAGCATTGTATATAGTGAAATTCATTGATGTTATAAAAAATATCATAAAATTAGTTCTAAAGAAATTAATATCTCAATCAAATGAATATTTAAATGTAATTAGTTTCAAGATCTATTAAAAGAAGTTCCTTTAGGAAATTCCTAAATTTTGGAAAACTATTAGCACAATTCAATACCTTGATTTATGTTCCAAATTATAAAAGAGTAATCTTTATTCAGTTTTCAAATGCTGAATGGCATTCCATAATTTAGGACAAGTAGTGAAGAGCACACATATCATGAATCTTTCCCCAAAATTAAAAGGGTAATTTTATTCCTTCAAAAATATATTCCGATTTCTGAGTACCACAAAAACACCAATATTCTTCTCTACTTTTGTTCTTTTGTTTTCCTTTTTGTGGTCAATATTTGATTTTTCTTGAGTCAGTGTTAGTTTATTATTAACTTATTTATTTATTTTGCTACATTTTCGCCTTTGACTATAGATTTGGAGGTGAGGCAATGTGAGTTGCATAAGATACTGACTAATTAACACCGACCAAATACAAATATTTGAAAATAAATAAATACTATCTTAAAAAAATATCAAGAATTTGTTTTCTGACAGTGATTTAGTATTTATGTAGATTAATTGAGGTGATTTGCAAAGATTTTGTGTATTTGGTTTAAGTAATTTATAATTATTTTAAAAAAATTAATAAATATTTTAATAAAAAGCTTGTATTATTTTTTAATAATGTATTAAAAGAATAAAAAAAAAAGACAACCGACATTCTAGTTCCGTGCCAATTAGCAAATTAGAATAAATGCACTTACATTGACATTTGATCTTTTTCTTTGACTCGCATAACGATAATGTAGAAGCTTTACCTTACAAAAGGAATTTCACAACTTTTAATTCATTCAAATGTAATAAATTTTAATTATTTTATCTTTTAAATATTTTGTTTGAATAATATAATTCAAATTTATTAATTTTTATTTCACTAAAATATTTTAATTTTTACTAAATACAAAAATTATATACATATCAAACAATCATTAACAATATAAAAATACCAATATTTATAAATTTTTTTAATTGATATGAATACATTTTATTTTTTGTAATTTTTATTAAGATTTTTTCAACTTACATTAGCAAAATTTTCTCTCAAATAAAATTATTCAGATTGTTTTAATTGATATAATTTTTTTTTTATTAACAATAAATAAATTAAATAAAAGAGGATATTTAGGAGTATCTCAACCTTATTGAGAAAAAAGAAACAAGACCGTATTAAAATCCAAACCACTCATCCTAATATTTAAGCTTTATGTTAGCCAGCATCAACCTAAAGTTGGTCATTCCTAGAGCCATTAATTGATATAATTATTTAAACTCACATGAATTGGAGTCATTTTATGATCTTATCGAGTGAATTTTTTTACCAAATTTATAATCGATGTCAATTAAAAAAATCTCCCTGTTGACATGACAAAAAAAATAGCCCTTTGATAAAAATTGTACTAGTAAACATTAAAAAATCATAATAAAATATTAACAAAGAAAAACATTCGTGAAATTAATAATAAAAAGTTTATTACAAATATATATAAAAAAAAAGATAAACACTACAAACACTAATTGAAAAAAAATAGTTAATACTTCACACAAAAAATATTCTCTCAACTCAAGCAAGAAATAACATTAGTCTAGGCAATGAAATAATTATACTAACATTAGTGCAAAAATTGTATTTAACGATAGTTGTACAACGTCAGTTGAGAGATAAACGTCGTTCATTAAAGTGTGATGACATTTTTGTGATTACTACAAAGGTATAGGCGTTGGTTCCCCTTATAAAGGGAACCATCGCCTATTTGAGAGGAAATAGACCTTTGTTTCCTTTATAATCGATGTCTATTTGAAGGTTACTACCATAGGCGTCGATTTTAGTGAACAATTGTTACCTATGGTCATTTTAATAAACCTCTCAGAGCCACTTTTCAACTGGAACATAGAAAGTTCAAACTCAGTCATACATCACCAACTCATTGGTTTCACGGGAAAACACAACTATATATTTCCCCTTATATTAATGAGTAAGTTCATTTAATATAAGTCGTGAATTAATAGTATTTCATTTTTAAAAGTTTTACTATCTGTTTTCATGGATAATGCAATGATCATTGGCAGTTACTTCTGCTATCCGTAATTGATAGCATTGTTGTGTGATTTTGTTCACTGCATAAGAAGCCATTGCAAAATTTCAAGCAAATAGTTGACGGGTAATTACATTATCAACTTATGCATATAATACTTAAACGTCTATTAACAAGTTTTTTTGCTATTAATTAGGGCATGGCGTGGATATAGCATACTCAAGTTTTGTAATTTTTTATGTCTTCCTATCTTCATTGTTTGTTAAAATATCAATATTAACTTTTAATTAATATTGAATTGTAATGTAAACAATTGGGAATGTATGAATGTGCCTACTACGTTATGCAATGGATGACTACCATTATAAGACTTGACATTAAAGGAAGTTAGGAGCAGGTAACAAAATTTAAATTGTTTATCATAAACTATATGTACTTTAACATTAATTTAAACTTATTTTGTATTGTAGTATTTTATGGATTCTTCCCCATTAAATAAGGAAGCAATTGACTATGTGAGAAAAGTTTGGACCACATACTTCATTAGCTTTTATAACTCTAGGACAATTAATTAATAATATACATATTTAATTAATATAACATGCTTCTAATGTATAGGAAATTAACTAAATAGATAGGAGTAGATATGAATATATATTGGTGGATGTAAATGATGTATTAATATATTTATATATATGATTTTTTGTTTTGAAAAATGTGTATTTGGTTGTCTGAAATATTATTGCATATCTGGTTGGACTTTTAAATGAACAAGTTAATTAAGAGAAGGAAACACATAAAACAAATTGAACTAAAAAAATTGTCATCATAGACTATGGTTATAGTCAAAACTGAAGTCTATGAACCACTATAGGCATCAATTACAAAGAAAATTGTCACTTATAGTGGCCCATAGACTACAATTTTGACTACAACCGAAATATATGGGAGGCCATGCCTAAAGCATTGAGAAGGGTATAAACGCCAATTCTTATAATAAAAGTCACTTGTACCCTTCTCTGGGTATATTAAAATATTATTGTTTTCGAACGGGGATTGAGATCCAGAAAACTATTGAGATGACTCTTGTTCTACCTTCGGTCGGTCGGATTGTGCTTCAGCTTTGTTTCTCACAAGCTCCTAACTCTTCCTAGCTTGTCTCACTTCTCGGCCTTCTCGTAGTTCAAACTTGGATGGTACCTGCAGAAGACACTCCTACGCTCAAGTCAGTAAGGGTGTTCGACGCTCGGTTGTCAGAGCACTGTAGATGATGACGTACCTGAACCTTAAAATGTGTGCTATTTATATTACCTTTGCTGGACTTTCTTTATTGGGTCAGGTTAGGGGTTGGACTGTGTTTATGGATGCATTACCTAGTTTTTAATCACGGATTAACTTGATTAATCCTGCTAGCATAATTGTACTTATGATGTCAGTCGACCCATTAATGTGGGTCACGATCTCGGTCGGCCCAGTGATGAAGATTGAAACATGACATAAGTCGTACGGTCCTTACCAGTACAATTATATTATGTAACAAATAGAAGTCGGTTGCTCAAATAACTGGCGTCTATAATGACTTAGTAGACGTTGATTACGTTTATAAGTTAAAACTATAAACGACTTGTTAATAAACTATCATTTAAAAAACCCGTGCCTAAGGTTCTAATGCCTATGAACCGAGTTGAGAAAAAAAAAATCCCTAAATTAAAAAATATGAAATATTTCAAAATTCTTATTTTTTATTTTTTATGTGAAATTTGAAATACTTTAGTTTTAATCCAATTATTCTTATAAGGTTTTAAACTTTTATTTTCTTTTAAAATTCTTTATTCATACTAATTTTTTTATTATAAATTGTTTTAAATTATTTACATAAAAGTTTATTGTCCTAAATTACCTTATCCAAACACTAATACAAATTTAATAAAAAATAAAAAATTATTTTATATTATCAATATAAATTACTATAAAAAGTTATTAAATAATAACTAATTTAAAAATAAAAATAATTAATCATTATATAGATCAAGTTAATATAAACTAAAAAATTACTAATATATAAAATAGTTTTTATTATTAATAAAAATTTATAAAATAATTTTTAAATTATATATAATATCAAATATCAAAGTTTTAGTTATTAAATTCATTTAAAAAATTACTTAATTAAATTAATCTCTATTTTAATTCTCAAACTAGACTTATTTGCTATTCATATATTTAAAATTCGATTTTGGGAGCCAAATTTCCAACCGTGTACTGTTAGATTTTCTTTTTCTCCTCTCCTTTTGACCTTAAAAAATTGAAAAAATCATCTCGAAATTCACCTGGAATTAAATTATTTACTATTAGAAGAATTCGACTCTTCTAGAATCAAAATTTCAAGGTATCCACTTCTATGCCAGAAAACCAGTAAGAATTTAATTCCAGACAGTTGAATCTCAACTCACTTTTTTCATTTTTTAAATAAAAAAAGAGAGTGAATTTGTTTAAGGTAAGCTGGAAACATATTTAGTTTGTAAATTAGAATGAAATGAATTTTATTTGGATAGTTTTTTCAAAATTGAATTTATTTAGAAAAAAGACGGCATTAATGTCTTAACATAATTTAAAGTTCAACTTTTTTTAATAGATTAATTTTAAAATAATTTCAAACTTTATTTAATAAATATGTCGAAGTCAGGGGGTCACATCATAAATTTCAAACAAATCACTTGATATATTCTCATATCTATCAGTTAGATTTATTTAGAAATACTTTATTGATAATAATAAAGTCCTATCAAATGGTAACAACCTAGAAAGACCAGATAAAGTAATCTTACGACATTAATATTTTCAGCAAATCAAATCTATCCTTACAACAATTAGATTACATTAAACAGAACAAATCTTATTTTCATCTAAATGTTTTTATCTGCATACTAATTTCTTTTTAAATTATAGAAATCAATGACGTAAATTTTATCTTTTTTTAATATGTTTTTTTTTCTACAAACATGATTAAAAATAAAATATTCTGATAAAATGTTTAACCCTCCATGAATTACAGTGGCGAGAGTCTATAAATTGAGGGTCTGACAAGTCCATTTTCTTCACATGACGTCTCTCTCTTTCTATTCTCCGTGATATCTGGCGCTAGTTATCAGTTATTGTTGTGGTTGAAGGTTGTTCAGTGTTCACTTTTCTTTGTACTTTCCCGTGCAGAGATCATAAGGACCCTATTACCTTCCAACCAACAAAATCTTTCACTCTGTTCTCACGGGATTTTCCTCTCATTTCTGTTTCCAACCTTTCTTGCTTCAAAATTCAAGTCTTGGTCAGTTGAGAGTTTCATAACACAAGTGTTGCCAACTTTCTGGTTCGGTTAAGAGTGAGGAACAAAGAAGATACTGAGAAGATGGCTACCCGTAACATTGAGAAGATGGCCTCCATTGATGCTCAGTTGAGGTTGCTGGCACCACGCAAGGTCTCTGATGATGACAAACTGGTTGAGTATGATGCTCTTTTGTTGGACCGTTTCCTTGACATTCTGCAGGATTTGCATGGTGAAGATATCAGACAAACGGTAATGTCAATTCTCTTGTTGCTTTTTTAAAAAAAAAAGTATTTTTTAGCTCAACATCATGGATATATGGAACCCCATTTCAATTTTTGCAATGAAGAACTCTTTTTGGTGTTGAAAATTGGTTTGCTTTATACTTTCATAAATTGCTTGATATTATAATTTTCATACTCCTCAGCTTAGTTTTTTGCTTCATGTGTGTCTCTTCTCACGTTGATTTTTTTGTCTGCAAATTTTTTTCTTTTGGGGATATATAACCTCGTGTTGCACTAGCATCTATGGCTTTCTTCTTACAAGTTTACAATCAAAGTTGGATATAATATAATTTTCACACTCCTTACTTTAGTTTGTTATTTATTTTACATGGGTAATGGGTCCTGCATTTGTTTTCTGTTTCTCTTCCCATGTTGATTCTCTATGTTCTGAAAGTTTTATTGTTTAGTGAAATATAAGTTCATGCTTAAGTGATATCAATTCCAATTCCATTAGCATATTTACTTTTTTGCTTGAAGTTATATATATCAGAACCTGTAGCTAAGAGTTTGTGGTTTGATAGGTTCAAGATTGTTATGAGCTGTCGGCTGAGTACGAAGGGGAGCATCGACCTGAAAAGTTGGAGGAACTTGGGAATATGCTGACTGGTCTTGATGCTGGGGATTCAATTGTTATTTCCAAATCCTTTTCTCACATGCTCAATTTGGCCAACTTGGCAGAAGAAGTTCAAATTGCGTACCGAAGAAGGATCAAGTTATTGAAGAAGGGTGATTTTGCGGATGAGAACTCTGCCATGACAGAGTCAGACATTGAAGAGACCTTGAAGAGGCTCGTGACTCAACTGAAGAAGACCCCCCAGGAAGTCTTTGATGCTCTGAAGAACCAAACTGTGGATTTGGTCCTAACTGCTCATCCTACTCAGTCTGTTCGCAGATCTTTGCTGCAAAAGCATGGAAGGTATATATATCTGTTAAATTAACTGATATGTAGTTGCATTTATCAGTTTGATACACTGAAGAGTTGAAATCATTGACCTTTAAATACAGGACATCATTGTAATACATTATTTCTGGCATTGTAAAAGTTTCTGCATTGAGGTTAAATCCATCTGTTGGTGATCATTGTCTTCTTTTCAGGATAAGGAATTGTTTGACACAATTATATGCCAAAGACATAACTCCAGATGACAAGCAGGAACTTGATGAGGCTTTACAAAGAGAGGTGCATTTTCATTTCATGTATAATATACTACTGTCAATCACTGGTTTCACATCCTGATGATTCTGAGTTGATTGATACTTTACCTATACTTTCTGGTGATTTATAAACATGATTGAGGATGATATTTCTTGTAAACAAACATAAATATCTAATGGAGCTTAGACAGAATGGCCGAATGATTTATTCGATAATTGATACTATTTTCTTTGCACAGATTCAAGCTGCATTTCGCACAGATGAAATTCGACGGACTCCTCCTACACCACAAGATGAGATGAGGGCAGGAATGAGCTACTTTCATGAGACAATTTGGAAAGGTGTACCAAAGTTTCTGCGCCGGGTTGATACAGCTCTGAAGAACATTGGAATAAACGAACGTGTCCCATATAATGCTCCTGTTATTCAGTTCTCTTCTTGGATGGGAGGAGATCGTGATGGTATATTTCTTTTTCATAACAAAGAAACTAAAGAAAAAAACACTTACTTTTTAATACAGATTTCATATGGTATTGATTTAAAATATCTTTGTTTCAAATCATTGATGCTTTGTGTTTTCTTCATTCATTTTCACTGTATACTTTTGACTTTCATCTTTAATATTAGACATTGCCTTCTTAGTTCCTGTCTTACAAAAGTCTAATTTTCATTGTAGGTAATCCAAGAGTAACCCCTGAAGTTACAAGGGATGTGTGTTTGCTGGCTAGAATGATGGCTGCTAATATGTACTTCTCTCAGATAGAGGATCTCATGTTTGAGGTATCAATTTTTCTGGTAATTTTTTTATTATTAAGCATTTAGAACTTGCCTCTTATTGCTCTGTGTTGCTATTGCAGTTGTCTATGTGGCGTTGCACTGACGAGCTCCGTGTTCGTGCTCATGAACTCCATAGGTCCTCAAAGAGAGATGCAAAACATTACATAGGTATGCAAAACATTTAAGTTTGAACTGAACAAAATCTCAGATCCTGAACTGGTCATATACGTTTAGAGTTGAATTTGCAAGTAAATTTCAATTGTGGTGTTGATGTAATAATGTATTAAATGCTTAATTGATGCAGAATTTTGGAAACAGATTCCTCCAAATGAGCCATATCGTGTTATTCTTGGTGATGTAAGAGACAAACTGTATAACACACGTGAACGTGCTCGCCAGTTATTAGCCAGTGGGAACTCTGATATCCCAGAGGAGACAACCTTCACTAAAATTGAGCAGGTATAATTCCCATCAATTTTCTATAAACTGTTAAAAGATATGGGTAATTTTTAAACCTTAATCTTCAAAGAAAATTACCTTCCACTCACACGATTTATTGCTTTTCTTATTCATAATATGTTCCAATATTTTGTTTTCATACCTAGATCATATTCTCGAGGTTTAACACATTATTCAATAATGTTTATATTACTAGCAGAGTGTTGGATTCACCCATCAGCTTCTACCTTGTTGAATACATGAACTTAATTACTTTAGGAGAGCTAAACCACAAAAGCTAGGCAAATATTTGTTTTAAGTTCTAACTAGTAAAAAGATGATTAATTAATTTCTCTTGAGAACTCTATAACCTCCAATTTTCTCTTGTAGTTCCTGGAGCCTCTTGAACTGTGCTATAGGTCACTATGTGCATGTGGTGACAGACCAATAGCAGATGGAAGCCTCCTTGATTTCCTGCGGCAAGTTTCCACATTTGGACTCTCACTTGTGAGGCTTGACATCCGTCAAGAGTCAGAAAGGCACACTGATGTTATGGATGCTATCACAAAACACTTGGGAATTGGATCATACCGAGAGTGGTCTGAGGAAAAGAGGCAGCAGTGGCTCTTGTCTGAACTCAGTGGAAAACGCCCTCTCTTTGGCCATGACCTTCCCAAAACAGAAGAAATCAATGATGTTTTGGAAACCTTCCATGTCATTTCAGAGCTACCTAAAGACAACTTTGGTGCCTACATCATATCAATGGCCACAGCCCCATCTGATGTGCTGGCGGTTGAGCTTTTACAACGTGAGTGCCATGTGAAGGAGCCACTAAGGGTGGTGCCACTGTTTGAAAAGCTTGCTGATCTTGAGACTGCTCCGGCTTCCGTGGCACGACTTTTCTCCATAGATTGGTACAGAGACCGCATCAATGGGAAGCAAGAAGTTATGATAGGGTACTCAGACTCAGGAAAAGATGCTGGCCGTCTTTCAGCTGCTTGGGCGCTTTACAAGGCTCAAGAGGAACTTGTGAAGGTTGCTAAGGACTTTGGCGTGAAGCTTACAATGTTTCATGGGAGAGGAGGGACTGTTGGAAGAGGAGGAGGACCAACCCATCTTGCTATTTTGTCTCAGCCACCAGACACCGTTCATGGCTCACTTCGGGTAACGGTTCAGGGAGAAGTCATTGAACAGTCTTTTGGAGAGGAGCATTTGTGCTTTAGGACACTTCAAAGGTTCACTGCAGCTACGCTTGAGCATGGCATGCATCCTCCTGAGTCACCAAAACCGGCATGGCGCGCCCTCATGGATGAGATGGCTGTCATTGCTACTCAGGAGTATCGCTCTGTTGTTTTCAGAGAGCCTCGTTTTGTTGAATATTTCAGACGTGTAAGTGCTACTACTACTCACTCTTTAGTGGTTAACCTTTGTTTAGAAGATACCCTTTGGAAATTTGGTTAAGGTAGTTACAATTTGATTCATAATTGAGTTTAATTTTCACTCACTCACTCTCTGTCTAAAGATTTTTAACAGTCAATCAAAATTAACAAATTTATCATATAAGAAAAATTATTATTAGGTGACAATCTGAATTCAAATTCAATGCATTCTAATTAAGTTCTTAATAGTTTTCTTGGCAATACTATATAACAAAGAAAATACTTATGGTGTTGCAATTTCTTTCCTTTGATTCGGTTATATTTATGAATATTATGCACTGCAGGCAACTCCTGAGTTGGAGTATGGAAGAATGAACATTGGCAGTCGTCCATCAAAGCGAAAGCCAAGCGGAGGAATTGAATCGCTACGTGCTATTCCTTGGATTTTTGCATGGACACAAACAAGGTTTCATTTGCCAGTGTGGCTTGGTTTTGGGACAGCCTTTAAGCATGTTATTGAGAAAGATCCAAAGAATCTGCAAATGCTTCAGGATATGTACAACCAATGGCCTTTCTTTAGGGTCACCCTTGACTTGGTTGAGATGGTGTTTGCCAAGGGAGACCCCGGCATTGCAGCCCTATTTGACAAACTCCTTGTGCCAGAAGAGCTACGTCCATTTGGAGAGAGCTTACGAGCTAAATACGAAGAAACCAAAACTTTTCTCCTCCAGGTAATTTCATTACCATTTACTACTTCTCATAATATCCAGATGACTATATGTAAGAAAACATAACATTAAGCTGTTATAAGCATCAGCATCAATAGAACCTATTATGAAACTTTTTTTTTCTCACTGAGTCAATTATATAGGAACGAGTTTCGATAACATTTAAAGTTGATATCAAAGTGTATGACTAAATTTTCATAAAGTTTGTGGTGACTTAAAAGCATGCAACATTGCTATACCCTTTTGTTTCGCCTCCAACTTTTTCTCCTTATATCTATGTATGGTTAATGTTATTCCCTACCTAGTTCAGGCCTAATAAATGTTGTTTATTATAGGTTGCTGGGCACAAGGATCTTCTTGAAGGAGACCCCTACTTGAAGCAAAGACTTCGACTTCGTGACTCATACATCACAACCCTGAATGTGTTGCAAGCCTACACGTTGAAGCGAATCCGTGATCCTGACTACCATGTGAAGTTGAGGCCACACTTGTCAAAGGACTACATGGAATCAAGCAAGCCAGCAGCAGAGCTTGTTAAACTTAACCCCAAAAGCGAGTATGCACCTGGCCTTGAAGACACCCTTATTTTGACAATGAAGGGTATTGCTGCTGGCATGCAAAATACCGGTTGAGCTTCCTTATCAGTGGGGTGTGTTTTGCTTAGTATGTATAATGTGTGTTGTGGCATCGATACAAGAAGCATTGTAACCTACTATATCTACTACAGATTTGTACTAATATCAAATAACTGTTACTCTGTTGTTCTTCATATCATAATATATTATATTATTATACAATAAAAAAGGTTTTGGTCAAGTCTTTATATATGGGGACTCTTTTCATCCTATTCATCTCTTGCAATTCTTGAATTATATTATGCAACTCTTCCATTTTCTTTTACATGCTTTTGGAGTTTGGTTTTGTACATAGAATTGTGAGTGTTTAAAAACACTAAAAGGTACAAAAAGATACTGATTTATCAAACAAACTAATAATGATAAACAAACTTTTCATATAGTAAAAAAAGTAGAACTATGTGATAAATACTAATCACATGTATACAACAGTGTTTGAACACTAATATACAAGAACTTAATTATACAGCTTTGTATGGAAAAGAAAAACTGATAAACGGCATCACTAAGAAATGTCTTCATGCGTGTTAATAAAGGGAATGGGAGACAGGCTAGGAATATACAAACACAAAGTCAAACACCCACATTCAAATGAACTGGATCTGTATGCATGTGAAATTGAGGTAGATGCGCCATGAATAAAGCAACATGCATTTGCCCTTTGCTTCAATTTTGAATCTCAATTTTCCAAAATTAAGACTAAGAATTAAAGGTCGGTGTAACAGTTGCACAAAAAATATATTTTATCTAATCCACCAAATAACAAGCAAGGATGAGGCACCATGCCATCCAATTATCTTCCCTCTATTTATACTCATATTTTGCTACCTAGCTAGAGGCACCCTTGTTGGATTTCATTTCCTAAACCTTCACCAAAAGATACAACAATATCATATCATCCAAGAGATTCTACCTCACCAAGAGCAACATGACGGTGAGCAATGTCACTTTCCTTTTCCTTCCTTTGGATACATGAAGATTCAAATCAACCACTGTTTATTTTCTTTTTTCTTTTTTCTTTTATCTCAGTTTCTCCATTTTTTGCTTTTATCAGCAACCTTATTTCATATTTCTGTCTGATGATCTCTTTTTGTTTCTATCCTCAGATCATAGAGATGAGAGTACACATGGACTGTCCTGGATGTGAAAACAAAGTGAAAGCTGCACTACAAAAACTTAAAGGTACACACACTTATATAATAAAAGACTGCAAGCAACACCTTTTCTAAATTCTTTAAATAATCGATTAAAGTTTATTATAAATTATTACTTTTGGTAATCATTTTTCTTATTTAATAATCTTCTTTTTTTTAGAAGCAAGATGAATAAGAAATTTGATGAATCCTAACAAAAATGTACAAGAGAAACTGATAAAGTTTTTCATATAAAAGTAACTTTTGCAAGTTCTATATTTCAACCACAAATATAGCTAGTGATGCAAAAAAAGATTGTCACTAGTGATTTACACAATTTCTAGATCAATGGACTGGTGTCTCAATTCATGGATCTAGTTTCGTATTGTTCTTACCCTTTCTTGTGGTTCTAAATTCATGTGTGGTTTTGTTAAGGGGTGGATGACATTGAAATAGACATGAAACTGCAAAAGGTGACTGTGAATGGCTATGCTGAGCAGAAGAAGGTTCTGAAAACTGTTCGAAAAACTGGTTGCAGGGCTGAGTTGTGGCAACTTCCATATACAACAGAGTCCCAAAACCAATATTTTCAGCAGCACCATTGCAATGGTCCTCTCACCTATTATGCTTCTCAACCTTCCTCATCTTATAACTATTACAAACATGGCTATGATAGCAGTGATCCACGCCATTACAACTATCCCTCACAATCTTCCATCTTTGGCCACCAAACTGGTGCTACTTTTAGTGATGACAATCCTCACGCTTGTGTCATTATGTGACCATGTTCATGCTCATACAAATAAAAACATTATATTATATACTTTCAAATTATAAAGTGTATGTATGAAGCATTAATTAAACTGAGTAAGAAAAGGGGTTCTTTCTGGTTCTGACTCTTAATTATGTTTTGAATGACTCAAGTATGTGTACCTTTGCTTGTTTTTCAATTCATCTGCTTCAGGGTGTATCCATTAGAGTTAATGATGATGGATTTTCCATCATGATAGAAGAGTAAACTAGTTTTAGCATACTTTGGTTAACTGCATAAACAAGGGTTGATGATGTTATAAGAAGCATTCATTAACTTTCTCATAAAGTTTGTGTTTTTTTTTTCATTCTTTTTTCTACATTTTCTTTGCTTTATTGATGTTATAATTATTTAAGTCTAGAATTTATTACATATTTATTGGTTCTGATAATTTCAATTAGTTGAGGAATGAATTTAAATTAGAGCATTAATATATATATATATCATTATGAGAAGAGTTATAATTTTTTAATTAACTTTTGTATCTCAATTTTATTCCTAATAAATAAAAAAATATTTAATAAAATATGTAATTCATTATCAATACTAAAAAGTAAGTACATAATTTCTTTAATTTGAAAATAATCATCGTATATTTTTCTAAACCGGCCTATAAAATTACATATTTTCTTAAAATTTTATTATTTTCAACTAATATTAGTAATCAATTTTAGTTATATAATAGATAATATAACAAATATTTATTTGATTACTTATAAAAACAATATTAGTTGATTTATATTATTATTACTAGCGAAAACACAAACGCTCATGCATAGTGCCGGTGTGTTCATATTTTTATCATTAACATTTCCAAAGTCATAATATTTTATATTTATTAATAATTCTTATTAAAAAAGAATAAATAAAAGGAAATGAAAGAATGATAAATTTAATAAAGAGGAATAAAAAGCAAACCTGTCAAGAAGAGAGTGTGAGAAAAAGTTTAATAAACTACTCCACATTCAAAATTTAAAATTGGTAAGTGCTTTTTACAAAATGATAAAATATTAGTTTTAAAAATAAAAAAGAAAAACAGTTTCCAATTAATTATAAAAATAATTAGTTATTCATTAAATGCTTCAAAAAATAATGAAATGACTGAAATATCTAAGATAAAATAGTAAAATAAATATTTCTACAAGGATCAAATTTTTAAACACCAAAAAGAACAGTAAAAATTCTCTTTATATATAAATATATATTATTATTATTATTATTATATATAAACATTATCATACTATATTTGTGTTCTGTTCTGAGTAGAAAACTAGTTCAACTCAAATAATAAGAAACACTAATTTAGTTCATCCTATCTAAATTGGATTTATATATTTCACTTAAAAAAAAAGCCTAAAATCAAAATATCAAAATTTAATTTTAAACTAAACTACTCTTTTGGTTAATCTATATAAGTAATTAGTTTAATAAATATAACAGGCTGAATCAATTAGGAAATAAAAGCAATCTTAAATTTTTTTATTACAAAAAAATTATTTAATAAAAATTAATTTTAAAGAAAAATATAAGTAATTATTATATTGATTAAGTTAAAGACTATTTTAGAGACTGTACCGTTCGGTCGTGATCGGATCATGACCTGATCACTTAAAGCATGTCTCCTCGATCCACTTAGCTCATGTTCAATAGACAAAACTCAACCCAAGTAAAAGCATGTCCAATGGTCCTAAAAGAGATCGACCTTGGCATATGACAAATACGTTAAAACGTTCTAAACCAACAAGAAACAGAAAAACAATTGAATCAGTTAATTATATTTATTTATCTTGAGTTTAACAAATATAAATAGTTAGAGACGATACTCTATATATCAACACCCCTAAAATAAAGGGGATATATTAACAATTTATTTTGTCATTACTAACTCCTAAAGGAGGATCTACTAGTGTTATAATAGGGCCTTGAGACTCCGAACAAAGTTAAGCATTATTCCATGCAATATACACTACACTCACATATTTTTACAAAGTCTTGTCAACGGGTGGAGGTGGAGCACCCCTCATTGTGATCTTCAAACATCTCAAAGCAGCAGTGTTGAAAGGCTGACCCAAAATTCACCTTCAAGATCCGACCCAGATTTGTTAGCGAGAACATTTGGCGCCCACTGTGGGGCAACCTGATCCCGCTAACTACCCATGACACATATACACCAACCTCAATAGTCAGATAGGCACAAAGATATGCACAGATTCATTTCCCCAATACGTGTTCAAGGGAAAGTACACAATCGAAAAAATAAAAAAATCTTTTAAATCCTCCTTCGGTGATTTCGCTATGAGGACAACGTGTCGGACACCGCCACTACTACAAACGGTAGAAAGAAACAAAAAGATAAGAGAACAACAAAAGGATAAGGCCAAGGAAGAGAGCAAAAACAAAAGTGTTTTACTTCTTATTTTCAATTTTAACATCGTCATTTTCATTGAGAGTGTTGATTTTGTTGCATATGGTAGACTCTTTTTAACTAAAGTTATCTATTATTTACTATTTATTACTAACCCCTAGCTTGAGAATTTTTTGTTAAAATTATATATAATTTTCATATATTTAATTATTAATCCTTAAAATATAAGAGATAAAATTATTTTTATTAGTATATTAGAAAATAAAATATGTAACGACAATAAGAACTTGTAATATCCTAATAAATAAAATTTTTGGTATTGGTTTATTAGAAAATAAATCATGTAACAATAATTTAAATTTATAATATGATAATAAGTTTGTTTTTAAATTATACAATCTCTTTATAAGAAGAAATAGTGTTAAGAAATTATAAATTTGTTACACCTATTGGTAGTAAAGTTTATTATTATGTATGATGGTGTCAAAAATATTTAAATGTAATTGGTGAGAAATAATCCAAATAATAAGGTTAAACAAATTTTTATGAAATGTCACCCATAAATTTATGAGATGTTTTTTTTTTAATTCCCTTTCTAAGTTATAAAAAATCATTTAGAGTCATTATAGTACAATATTTCTTCTATTCTTACACTTTTTTCGAATCATAATTTTTATGGTACTCAGTAGAAACTGAAATGTCACTTCATCATCATCATTATCATGATCTCTCACATCAAAAAGAAATTATTCTTATTATTGGATATAGAGCGTAGTAGTGTAGAAGTGCATGTCTAGGAAAGTTTTGACAGGGAAAGACTTGGTATTTAAGCGTGTCCATTGGTGACCCATCTCTCTTTCCTAGAAACTTATCTGGTGTACTAGTTCACGATCTACAATCATTGTTCCAGTAAACATTATTATTCATAGTGTATAATTCAATTTTAACTCTATGAAAAAAATTGAGATACATACAGCAAAGATCGAACACTTTAACAAATTTGTCACAACTCATGCGTCAAGAATGACAAATGATTATGTCGATGCCCTATCGTAGCTCTCCCGTAAAAGGCAGTACAACACCGAACTTTTATACTATAAAAGATCATAGAAGTGTTGGACAACGAAGCATATCAATTGGAAATTTTCGATGGAGGAGTAATCTCGAGGACATGGTACAATGTCAGTCTTAAGTTTTATTTTAAATGAATTTTACTACTTTGGTGAACAATTTAACTTCTTTGATGAAAACTTTTACCGTGACACTCTTTTCCCTGTAATAACGAGGGTGTCCTCATTGAATAAATTGTGATTATTATTCCTATACTACATTACGAACAATTTTTCATATCAGACCAACTTGGCTGAATCCTTTGATCAGACCAACTTGGTCGACGACGTTTCTACAAACGGACTGACATGGCCAAACCCTATGATTGGACCAACTCGGTCGTCAACGATTTCTACAAACGGAGTGACTTGGCCGAATCCTAAAATTGGACCAACTCAGCCGTCATGACTTCTACAAAAAGGCTGACTAGGCCAAATCCTATGTTTGGACCAACTCGGTCGTCACAGTTTCTACAAACAGACCAACTTGGGCGAACCCTATGATCGGACCAACTCGGCCGTCAACGTTTTCTACAAACGAAACGACTTGGTTGAATCCTAAGATCGGACCAACTTGATCGTCATGACTTCTACAAACAGACCGACTTGGTCGAATCCTATGATCAGACCAACTCGACTGTCACGGTTTCTACAAACGGACCAACTTGGCGAAATCATAAAATCGAACCAACTTGGCCGTCATGACTTCTACAAATGATCGACTTGGCCGAATCTTATGATCGAACCAACTCGACCATCACGGTTTCTACAAACAGACCAACTTGGCGGAATCTTAAGATTGGACTAACTCGACCGTCATGACTTCTACAAATGGGCCAAATCCTATGATCGGACCAACTCGGTCGTCACGATTTCTACAAACGGATCGACTTGGCCGAATCCTAAGAACACACTAACTCAACCGTCATGACTTCTACAAACGAACCAACTTGGCCGAATCCTATGATCAAACCAACTCGGTCGTCACGATTTCTACAAACAAATCTACTTGGCTGAACCCTAAGGTCGGACCAACTTAGGAAATTCGTTTTCCACAAATCGACTTAGCCTAACCCAAGGTGAGTTCGACTTGGTTATCAAGCGCTCTACGAGACAACTTGGCCAAGATTAAAGAGCAGTTCAATCCAATCGATATCTTCCCTCGCCATTTATGACAGGACATGTGTACGCACCATAAACGCTGATATAAAACCGCCCCATCGGGCGACCCTTCGAAATTCGTGAACCAACCACCCACTACGCTAATGTCTTTTCATGTCAAACACAGATAAACCTTTTTGCCTCGCTCTGCTCGGCTCGAAGGTTGGGGGCTATGTACCGTTCGATCATGATTGGGTTATGACCTGATCACTTAAAGCATGTCTCCTCGGCCCACTTAGCTCATGCCCAATAGACAAAGCTCAACCCAAGTAAAAGTAAGGCCAATGGCCCTTAAAGAGGTCGATCTTGACAGATGGCGAATATGTTAAAACGGTCTAAACCAACAAGAAACAAAAAAACAACTGAATCAGTTAATTATATTTATTTATCATGGGATCAACAAATATAAACCGTCAGAGACAATACTTTGTATATCAACACTCCTAAAATAAAGGGCATATATTAACAATTTATTCTTTCGTTACTAACTCCTAAAGGAGAATCTACTAGTGTTATAAAAGGGCCTTAAGACCCCGAACAAAGGTAAGCATTATTCCATGCAATATACACTACACTCACATATTTTTATGCTCTCATTGACTTGATCGTCGAAGTCTTGTTAATAAGTGGAGGTGGAGCTTCCTTCATTGTGATCTTCAAGCCTTTCAAAGTAGTAGTGTTGAAAGACTGACCCGAAATTCACCTCCAAGATCCGATTCAGATCTGTTGACGAGAACAAAATTAAAAAAAATTATTGGTATTTAAAATAGTTTCTAAATTTATAAATTAATTTTTAAATTGATATTTAAAACCTTAATTAGTAATTAAATATCAATTTAAAAATTAGTTTATAAATTAAAAAATTAGTTTATAAATTTAAAAATTAGTTTATAAATTTAAAAATTATTTTAATACATCTTTTATTTTTTAATTTAGTTAATATAATAATGAATTATTTTTAGGTTTTAAAATTAATTTTTATTTAACAATTTTCTAATAGTATTTTTATTTTATTTTTTATTTTAGTTAGCATAAAATTTTCATAGCTTTGATACATGATAGTTCATAGGTATTCCTTTTTAATGATTTTCGTTGTTTCAAAGTTTCATTTCCCTTTCGTCAATTATATGCCTCATAATGCACGCCACAATCTTGTCATGGGACTGAAATGCTATAATTTGTACTATTGTGCTAACCATCACTTGGTTATGGCGACTTACCCTTTTATGTACAAACTTCAATCATAAAAATAAATAAATTCAAACTTTTGGAGTTTTTCATCCTTTAATAAATATACATCTTTATGTCAAAAGTAGGAAACTAGACACTTTTTTTTTACTCTATCTATTTTTAAAAAATATTTTTTTTTGGTGGATACATATGAGGTTTTGTTAAGGCATGTAGACATTTATTAACTGATTAAAAATAAGAATTAAAATCACAAGTGTTTTATGAGTTGTTTATTTTATTAAACAATTTTGTAATTACTCCTTATAGAATTCCAAAATTTGTCCTCTCCAATAAAATAAATGTTGCCTTTCTTGTCTTTCTTTTAAATAAGAATGTTTGTTAGTTTGGACAACATACGAAACACCTAGCCTAGGTCATCAATACCTATTCAACTTTGTATACACCTCCCATTGAGATTGTTATTAACGAGATTTTACATTTAATAATTTATTTATATATGTATATAGTTATTATGTTATATGGTATGATCCTTGGTTTTTCCAAAACTGTTTTTTAGTAAATAATTTTTTGTTATGATAATTATAAATAAAAATGTAGACGCATGTTTCTACAGTCTATAAAAATTAATAATTGAGAGATTTTTATAACTATTTTTTTATTCTTTACACATTTTCTTTATTGTTTTTACTTTTTTTTATCTTAGTATTTGTCAACTAATCTTTTAATTTTAAAAAAATTAATCATACTAGGGGTGAAACATTGAAAACATTTTTCTTGTATAATTATAAGGATTAAATAATTTTTATAATTATATTTTATTACAAAATTGTATAATTTTTTTGAATAATATTCATTCCCTTTTATTATTTAAAAAAATAAGGACTTATAACGGGAAAAGCGCCCCCAATATTTTCATTAATAATTATTATATTTCTTCTTTGGAAATAATCTTTAAAAATTCCATCATTAGAAATAACAAGGCTACTAGAAAAACCTATAAAAAATTATGCAATAAGATTTGATGTAAGATTACACCAAATTATTATAACTTTTTACATATTTCTCATATAGTTTTATTCTTATTAATACTTTAATAATTTTTACGTAACTTTTATTGTTATGGTTGTTTTTATTGTGATAAGTGTATTTATTGAACTAAAATATCAACACATAGTTGTCTTTTTGTTAATATATATATGTTTTTTGTTGTTGCATTTTTTATAAGTTTTACTTCAGTTACTGTTATTAAACTAAAATATTTGATTATGTAATAAATATATAATATATAATAACAGCAGTGGTGAGCAGAATTGGAAGACAGTGCAATTTTGATGTCCACATCCTTCACTCACCCAAAGACAAATTTACAAATGAAACCAAATAAACAAATCCCTAAAAAATAGAAAACCAAAAAGAACGGCATCATTGGCAGTTAGGTAGAACGTGGCGTGTTATGATTTGGGAAGATTTTACCCAAGGTTTAGAGGGACACGTGGAGTCCATTCAGTGGTTAGAATTCTAGTTTAGTTTCTGCACTCACACACTTTATCATACCCCTCAGTCACCGAGAGGACCGAAAGGGAAAAATAAAGAAAACGGAAGGACACATTTGACATTTTAGGACCGTGTTCTTTTTTACAGAACCTCGAACAGGAAGAATCGCAGAGAGGGAGTCAGAGTGAGAAATAGAGTGAGAAACAGAGAGAGAATTCACAAACCCTAATTTCGACAAGATCGGCCATGGCTTCCTCCAAGGATCGCGACAACTTCGTCTACATCGCCAAGCTCGCGGAACAGGCCGAGCGATACGAAGGTTTGAAGTTCCTCCTTTGCTTCTTGGACTCTGATTCACACATGCGCGTCGATGTGCACGATTTTATGATAATTTTTTATGTGCTTGCTTGTTTCTACTTATTTGAGTAAATTTGCGCTCTCTTATTTCAGTTTATATCGTTTTCACTGAGAAAAAAATTTAGTTGTCAATTTGGTTTACTAATCACTGGTCACTGTGAGTTTGGTTGCAAAGGAGAGTAGAGGGAGAAGAATTTGTTAAGGTTAGCGGTGCATTTGAAAGGAATTTTGCTTTCCATTTCTATTTTTTTTTTCACTTTTATTTTAATTTAATTTTTTCTGATTTTTTAAGATGGATAGTGCACTCAGTTTGAGTGCGTGAGGCTATTTCAATTTTGTTGGTACTGCATGTCGAAGTTATAGCATCGTACTTGAGTGTGTTAATTTTATTCTTCCTGTGATGTGGTTTTGATCTGTGATGTTTTGTTTTTGTATCTGTTTGTGGCAGAGATGGTGGATTCGATGAAGAAGGTTGCGAATCTAGACGTTGAACTGACTGTAGAGGAGCGTAATTTGCTTTCTGTTGGATACAAGAATGTGATTGGTGCTCGGAGGGCGTCATGGAGGATCCTGTCTTCCATAGAGCAGAAGGAAGAGACGAAAGGGAATGAATTGAATGCAAAGCGGATTAAGGAGTATAGGCAGAAGGTTGAATTGGAGCTTTCGAACATCTGTAATGATGTTATGAGAGTTATTGATGAACATCTTATTCCTTCGGCTGCAGCTGGTGAATCCACCGTGTTTTACTACAAGATGTGAGCATTTCCTACTCATTCTCTGCTACAGGGTTTGTTTTGGTGTGACGTGGTATTTTGTGCATGTGGATTGAGGGATGTTAACATATTCTGCTTTCAGGAAAGGAGATTACTATCGTTACCTTGCTGAATTTAAGATCGGCAATGAGAAGAAGGAAGCTGCTGATCAGTCTATGAAAGCGTATGAGGTGCAATTTATGTTGTTTTAATGTTTTTGCAGTTTTTATGATGTTTTTTATCCTATGAATGGTTGTTTGCTGGGATTGTTGAAAATATGCTTTTAGCAATGGATCTATGGAAGCTTCTGATCCGTCTATGAAACATATGAGGTGCAATTCATATTGTATTGTTTCACAGTTTATATGATGATTTTTTATCCTATGGATGGCTGTTTACTGGGATTGTTGAAAAAATATCCTGTTAGCAATTGATCTAAGGATGATTCTTTTGCTCTTATTTTTTGGTTTTGGGGATTTTTGAAAATATCCTGTTCGGAATTAATCTAAGATTCTTTTCCTCTTCATTTTTGGTTTTGGTTGACAAAATAGTCCCATGGTTTGTTTTGGTTTTGAATTGAGTATATTAATTTTTCAAATTGTAAAACTTCTATATCATGTTTTTAGTAATGGTGTTGGTTTTTGGTTAGGCGTCTTCTGTTGTTGTACCGGGAAAAGTGTGAACTCCTCTGATTTGAACAATGTTGAGTGAAAATAACTGTTATTAAGAATCTAGCAATTTTGAGTAATTTTTGTCAATTCTAGTTTAAGTTTTCGATTAAACACTTGGTACTTGATTCCTGCTATATTGGTTTACTCTCTTCCTCACTGATCATTTTCCTTATTTGTTAAGTTGCTATGATCTCATGATCTCAGTCTTTTGGGCAGGATTGGTTTCTGAAATTGGAGAAACTTTGTTTCATTATCATTGCCATTTTATTTTGTGTAGATTGTTTGTACACTATTATTTTTTGTGTAACTTATTCTTACTGTTTTTGTTATAAGATTGATGATTATTTTCTTGTGACATTTATTTTATAATGTATTCAAAAGGATTTTCCTCCGCAGAATACTTCATCCTTACATCCCTTCCTAACACTGGTATGTTTTGTTTATTTCAGTCTGCTACTACTGCAGCCGAGTCTGATTTACCACCCACACACCCCATCCGATTGGGTCTAGCTTTAAATTTCTCAGTCTTCTATTATGAGATATTGAATTCCCCAGAGAGGTTTGTGTCTTTTGGCTTCGATTTCTATGTTGTATTATATTTGGTGTTTAGGGTTTAATGAGGTAATTGTATATTCCTATTTCCAGAGCTTGTCATCTTGCAAAACAAGCTTTTGATGAAGCTATTTCTGAGCTGGACACCTTGAACGAGGAGTCATACAAAGATAGCACCTTAATCATGCAACTTCTCAGAGACAATCTAACTTTGTGGACTTCTGACATCCCAGAAGATGGAGGTAATTATTACTAGAAGACTTGTAGTAACCTTTGGTTCCAGCATATATGACAGACAGGCTACCTAGTGTACAACGAAGATAATGATTGCTTGATTACTCTGTTGGTAAAGGATTAATTCTTAGCTACGCATGGTTTTCCCTAAACACTTAATCATTATTTGGATTTGTAAGGTTGTGGGGTCCACGTTATTTAAATATACTTTTGCACAATTCAAATAATGATTGAGGTGCCTAACCGTTGACATGCTAGACTATGTCTAACTAAAGGATGCAAAACTACTTAAGGACATTTTGTGCTAAGAAAAGTGATTTTTTGAAAAATGTAATTATTATATATTGGACTTAAATTATGGCAATATACTCATTGCTGCCTGCTTATTTTCTACAAATGTTCACTGCAATTTTCTCACCCTATTACAGAAGATGCACAAAAAGTGAATGGCACTGCCAAGCTTGGTGGAGGCGAGGATGCAGAGGTGAGTAATTATTTCTTATTTGGTCTATGTAATTTTATTTTTGTTTGATTGCTTTAGTTCACCTCATCAATTTTTTTGCAGTGAATTCGATGGTTGATGGGAACTTCCCTTAGGATTTGATGCATGCATTTGGGAATGAAACATGAGGGCCGATTACTTATCTGTGTATTAGTTAGAGATAGGGTTCCATTGTTTCCTCTTTGTTTCTTGTTGATTGGCCATACTTCCCGATAGGGGAAAAAGAAACTCCATTTGTGCTATATTTATGCTATGTTTTTATTTGTGTGGTGTCTGGAAATGGCCTATTTCATTCCTAAGCCTTTTCCTCCCGTCTCCGGGGGATTTGATTGATGAGAATTGATTATGGTGTATTATTTCCTTTTCCAATGAAATGCTACAACTCTTACTGCGATTTTGGAGATGACTCTTCCATGATTCTTTAATTTTTCACTTCCATTGCTTACCTATACTAGTGCCGCAAAATGTGGAACAAGTGAACGTCTGAGAAATTTGTTTCGGAAGTCAGGAAAATAGTCTTCAGTCCTATCTTCTGTACTACAATGTGAACCATATAAATATATATAGACACACACATAGGTTATCAGGAAATACTTAGCTGTTGGATTTATGGTAGTATAATCGAAATACAAGTAGTGTATCGGAGAGCTGATATTATGAATCGTAAATCGTTTCGTATCATGAATCGTAAGATTCATAAACATTAAAAAATTTAACATATACTTAAATATATAAGATATGTATACATGCAAGATACAATAAATTATATATATGTATATATATATATATATATATATATATATATATATATATATATATATATATATATATATATAATAATATTTTATAAAAAAAATCTATCTTGTTTATATATTTTTTTAAATATATTTTTTTTTTTTTTTTTTTTTTTTAATTTAAATTTTTTGTTTTTTTTTATTATAATTTTAAATGGGGTTTTTTTTTTTTTTTTTTTTTTTT
>Ga0123342_1003520_pt1 | contig 25052 bp, 5 predicted proteins | sample Turbeawhitnodule_FD_89960 | JGI IMG/M metagenome (GOLD analysis project Ga0123342, IMG submission 89960) | Root nodule microbial communities of legume samples collected from Mexico - Turtle bean Mexico white nodule | ecosystem: Host-associated > Plants > Roots > Nodule | place: Mexico: Nepantla... | reverse complement strand
TTTATATATATATATATATATATATATATATATATATATATATATATATATATATGTTCCTTTAATGTTTTTTTTGTTAGCTTCATCCTTTTTAAGAATGCAAATTCACTTCTTTTTTTCATCCTTTTTAAAAATGCAAATACACTTCTTTTTCTTTTTTTAAGGATTAATTAACATTATTCCTCTATTTAGAATTCAGTTATATTAGTTTGTATTATATAGTTTTCTTTGAGAACATATATTTAGTATATATTTTTTTTTATTCGTATATTTGCTTAAAATAATTACATATTCATCATAATTATGGCAAGAATTATTATTGGAGATCATCGAATAAAAATTATGACATTTCATAATTTCATAGTTTATATAAGTGAATGCAAACTTCACATTTTAAGCCAGTTTTATAAGATTGGATTAGATTTAAAGTTTACTTCTTAATATGGTTTCAGAGTAATTTATAATATATCCTAATAATTATTTGTTGGATTTAGCAGGTCACTCGATCTTAGGTTATTATCGGACTATACGAATTAATAATCTCATCATGAAAAGGTATATTGGATAATCAATTTTATAAAATTAAACTAAAATTAAAATTTATTTCTTAATAACAACAATTGTATTAAAATGTCAAGTGTTACATTTGTGATTAAAATATTTTTTTAATATATATAGTCAAATCATGTTAAAATGATAACTATAAAAAGGTTTTTAAAGCTTTGGTAATGCACCATAAAATGCAATTGTTCCAAATAATATTCTTTAGCTTTTTCTTACCATTTTTTTTTATTTTTTTTTATACTGCAATACAAATTTTTGTGTACCTAAATTAGTACACGTCTCTTCTTCTCCGAAGTAACCTTCTTGAGGAGACTTCTAGTTTATTCATTTTTTAAAATAATATTATTATATTGGATTTTGGCTAATATAAAACTAAATTTGAAGGACGACTATTATTGCTGGGTCCATATATACAAGTATAAATATCTACGTTCAGTTTTATTATAAAAATTAAATATTCTGAGTATTTTGAAATAGAATGTGTTATTGAATGTACATGTAAAATTCTAATTTTAAAAAGTGAATTTAATGATTTTTTTTAAAAGTATAATTTTGTGGTGAAATAAAATATCACAAACAAGTTTATTATAAAATTTAACATGATCTATCAATAAAATATAACCATTTTCTTTATTTTTAACTCAGCATATTTGTAAAAATAAAAAAAATTAACCTTAATAGATAAAAGCATACTTTTAAGCATAGAATTATACTTTGTGCTTAATTACTCTTTAAGTTTCCGTCTTTAACCTTTTGTTCAATTGGAATAACTTCAAAACAAGAAGTAGAATTAGTGAAATTTTATAAATTTTTGACAAATTTCAACTAATAATGATAAGTGAGTTAAAAAAAACTCCATGAAGATGTATTACTAATATTTGTATTTTACTAATGCAAAATAAGAGTGAAAAAAGTGGATCTCTTTTAACCACTTCAAATAAAATTTGATCCCTTTCATTTAATAATGTTTTTTTAGACGATTAAGATCTTGAATAAAATCTGCAAAATTCATATAATAATAAAATAGACTAATTATCTTCTAAGAGTGAGTTATAGGTTTTTAATTCTCACAATAATGTAAATTTAATTTGTGTTTATGCAAAAATATGCTACAAGTGAATAAGTGGATTTAAAATGTAAACATTAACCTTGTTTTTTGTGACTTTCTAAAATGACATTTTTAAGCTTCCAAGACATTCATGAACAAAAGAGGAATATACATGAATAAATTTAAACTCTAAATTTACTTTCAACTTGTATGAACCCTAATGAGAAAAACACTCCATAACCCCACCCTTTTGGTACAAAGCTTGAATATACAATGAACAATAATGTCACCGACATAGCTCATAATTGTAATCACTTCTACACTCTTAATCTAATTCATCCACCATAGCACACGAATGGTAGGAAATGTTTTCTTCTTTCTCTGAGAAGGGGACAAAAGAAGTGACTACATAGGAACGTTTTCGTTTAATAATGTGTTGAAAGAAGTAGAAGCCATGAGTGCATGTTAGTGATGTTGGTGATAGTGTTTGGTAGTAGTAGTAGCCAGAAGAAAAAAAAAGATTGAATGGGACAATAACAGTATCCCTATATAGGCAAAAGGGTGATAGGTGAAAAGGGAAACAAAACAACATAACTCAAAACTAATATTTCACATTGATTTTTCCTAGAGTGAGTTTTATTATCCCTTTTATCTGCTTCTCTGCTTCTGGTAAAAGAGAAACAATATTATACTTACATGTTGACATTTTGCACTAGATTATAACACAACAAAGTAAAATGAATTACATTATTTCATATTATAGTTTTAAACTGATATTTTTTCACTATATAAATGATTGTATTGATATCTTTTCATCGTCTAATTGTGAAAATAACTGTATTGGTTGGGTCTGACAGTTAAAAGTCTCAGAATTCGGTTATAACCGATCGACACGATCAAATTTATTATAGGCCTAAACAGATGATTAACAAAATTAAGTAGTGATCAAACATTATGTAATACACTTTCAATCATGATCTAAAGTCTTAATTCGATCGAATAACAAAGAGTCAATAATAATCATATAAATAAGTACTGATTTCGAGATTTAGGTACGTCATAATTTGGTATTAATAGTATCAAATACCGAGATCTCACTTGAGCGTCAAAGTGTATTTTTGCAAATATTATCTGAGTTTGAAGTTTACAGAAACAAAGGAGAAGAATGAAAAGAGAGCAAGTTTCGAGAAGAAAAGAAATAATAAAAGACCGATCGACCGAGAAAAAAAAAGTATTCGTTCTCGTGATTTGAATCCGATAATAATAACATTTGGTAGACTTGAGAGAGAAAGAAGAGATTATTGATAAAAAAAAAAATATGAGGGGATGGCATGGCATGCCATGAAAAATGTGGAGAAAGGAGTCTGCAACACCTGTGCCAGGCTGTGTGTGAGGTATTCATGAGGCTTGTCACCTTCCTCCATGCTTCGCCACCTCCAAACAAATTAACTATAAAAATGACATAAGAAATCTTAATTTTTGAAGTAACATATGTATGAATATGTTTGCATAGATTAGAAAGGTTGTTTGAAAATGGGGTTTTGGAAGGAGAGCCATTCGTGTGGGTCTCTAGAGGGTCCTTGTTTACGTACATAACCCCCCACGTTTTCTTTTCTCTTCTCAATTAATTTCCCTCTTCTTCTCTCCTTCTACTAAAACCCCCCCTTCACTCTAACTCTCTTCACTCATTTTCATCTTCTCACACTTTCATCACACTGTGTCACTATCACAGGGACGTAGCACCAAAAACACACACACATCAAGCCAAGAACAACAACAAAGAACGTTCTATTCCTTAAACATGGTCGACCCAGCACCATCCTCGGAATCAGACACAACAAACACCATCACTTCCACTTCTTCACCATCATCCTCGTCGTCCACTTCCAAGAAACGAGGTAGAAACAACGACAACAATGGCAATAGTAACGACAACAAGCATTCTGTGTACAGAGGAGTCAGAATGCGCACGTGGGGAAAATGGGTGTCGGAAATCCGCGAGCCGCGGAAGAAGAACCGCATCTGGCTCGGCACCTTCGCCACCGCCGAGATGGCGGCGCGTGCGCACGACGTGGCGGCGCTCACCATAAAGGGCTCCTCGGCCATCCTGAACTTCCCCGAACTCGCCGCCTCGCTGCCGCGCCCCGCCTCCAACTCCCCCCGCGACGTTCAGGCCGCCGCCGCCAAGGCCGCCTCCATGGAGGCGCCTCCCCGGAGCCCCCTCTCGCCGGCCGCCGCACCGGAGGACGACCTCGGCGAGATTGTGGAGCTGCCGCCGCTGGGGTCCAGCTTCGACTCGCCCGACCCGAATACGGAGTTCGTGTTCCTCGACCCGGATGAAGGGTGGCCCTATCCTCACCCGTGGTGTCACGGCATTTATGACGGTGGGTACTTCATCGGTGACATGAACATGGTTTCAATGCAACAAGACTCAGAAAGCATGGTTCTTTCCTTGTGGCCTTGAACTCACCCAAATCGTTACACCAATGCTACCCATTGAAGTATGGTTTTTTTTTTCTTCATATTTTTGTGTGTGGTATGATTAGTTCATAATCATGTTTTTTTTTTTCTAAAGTGTTTGGTAAAAAATACGATTTTTCAGGTTCATGTACATGGAATAATATCTCTTGACCTGCCAAAATCGATACAATATATGAGAACTTAGTTCATAATTCTCGATTAGGAACTTTAGCTTCAACAATTTTATTATTTTATTATTTTTGTATTTTTTTTTCTTTTTTTTTTCCCTTAATTGCATAGTACTTAATCTTTCTACATGGGCCCTTCGGCAATTTTTCCTTTCAAGGGCCATAGTATATGAATTTTTATTGTTTCCTGTTTGTAATTACTTTGTTTGTTCTTCTTTCTCTCACCCTTTTTTCTTTTCTTTTTATGATTCTCTTTGTTGTTAGAAGATGTTATTTTAACAATGATAAATTAAAAAACATCAATTTACAATTATGATTTAACAAATAAAATTTTTAAATTGTTTTATTTTAATAAAAAAATATTTTTCTAACCTTTTGTTTTGTTATGAGATTCATATAGAATACAATGGTAGAAGGGGATTGGTGTTGTGGTTTGATGATGATGCAAATGAAGCGAAAGATACGTGTAGAAAGTTGTTCTAAGCTTACATTATATAGTTCTGCTTTTAGAGGACAAGAATAAAGGTTAAAGGAAGATTCTCCATTGAATTTTTATTTCTATTTTTTTACAGCTCATTCTTCCTCTTTTCATGGTTTTTGGTTTTTTCTGTTTTGAGAAAATGACCCTCTTGATGGTAACAAAATTACAAGTCTACATCGTATAAAACAACTAATAATGATTAATGTACTAAGTGCACCCACTCATTTTTCTTAATGCATTTGCAAAGGGAATGAAGCTTCCAATGGAAATTCAACTCATGGAGCTACAATGAGTGATGGTGTTCTACACACACAACGTCAAACTTCATTTTTTTTTTGCTTTTGGAGGAACTGCAAATTCAATTCTTACCCCCAATCATTCTTATTTTTTATTTTCTTTCTACATAAGGTAAAAAAGTAAGAAAGTGAACTCCCTACTTTTTTTAATTCTTTTTTACTTGTTAAGAAAGAAACATGTGTGTATAGAGAGGATGATGGATGTGTGAAAAAAATGCAAGGCAAAACTAACATTTTTCTAAAAAAAAATGGTGCAAGATAACTAGTTCTACAAATTTTGGTAATGACTAATTGTTTTTTTTTCAAATAGTTAAATGTATTTTTTTGTCCATGTACTAATAAGAAATTGATTTTTGTCTTTTATCTAAACTTTAGATTATATAGGTGTTTGTAGTATGAAAATAATTGAAATAAGTCATTTTGTATGTAAAATTGATTCAATTTGAGGTTTCACTTCATCAACCCATTAGAAGTAGTTATAATAGTTATCTGTAATCAAAACAACAATGAATTTTGAAAAAAAACTAACAATTATTTCAATTCCAGAAGAACTCATTCCAATAATTTATATACTATAGATATTTGGATGGTCTAAAATTTGAATAAAGACAAAAATCAATTTCGTGTTATATAGTACATGAAAAAAAAACATATTTAACATCTCATAAAATATTTGGTAACAAAACTAGTTAAAGTTTGATTCCATCCTTGTAAGGCTATTTCATTATTTAATGTGATGTTATGATTGGAAGAAGATCATATATTATAAATAGAGATATAACAGGTAGCAGGAATTTAATTAACAATGGTATCACTATTTGACTAAAGATATTGTTGCATTATTATATGGAACTATTTGAGCTAACGTATATTCCATTTTTCATTGTTACTTTAGCCTTAATATTGTGGTCGCTAGTTACTTCTAGATGCAATAATTTAAAGATGTGATACATGTGATTTTTTTAATTATATAATAAGAAATGGTATATATCCTAGTTTATTTGTTTTATAGTTTTTCTGATAAAGCAAATCATGCCAAGAAATCTAAAGAAAAAAAGTAAAACAGAGTACTTTTCCCCCTTTTTCTACATCATTTATATATACACCTGACTTTAGTGGCCTTGTGGGGTTGTAATAGCTCTTTCTAGTGACAGTTTATTTTGATGGCATTGTTGTGAGGCGTGTGGATGTATGCTTATCATGTCTAGACTTTACAATATGGTCAAACACACAAATTCAAAGCTTCAATCATAAAGCAACACTCATACTTGCAATCAAAAGGTATATATATTATTTTATTGCAAATACAGTCCCACATGGATTAAGAAGAGTCGAGACCAAGAGTAGTTTATATACTCTTTTTTCCCTAAACTCGTTGAGACGTTTTTTAAGAACAAAATCGTGATGGGGCATTGACTTCCAAAATGGACAATATCTCGAATGTGGTGATCGACCCTAGCGAAACTATCTCTTGGACTTGAGGTTGGAACAATGGCGTCATCTTGACCTCGACTCCTGAGTGATGTGGAACAATATATGACTCTGAATGAACCACGGTTATGTCTTGTAAAATCATAAAAATATGAAGAATAATCTTTAACTTTTTTTCTATTATTGTTAAGAATTTGTTAAAGACGATAAGATTATGAGTGAAACTTATTAAACTAAAGTAATTATTGTATTATTTTATCAAATTTTAGTAGAAAATATGAGATTATGAAGTAATCATGTATAATATATTAAATGAATAACTTAATTTATTTTTATTTTTTTTTAATAATACTTTTTTCATGTGGTAACAGAAGATTGTTGTTACTTGAGATGTATGTCTAGCTGAGATGTCAAGTTTCATATTGATGCCTAACATGAGAGTTTCTATATAGATAAAAAAAAGGTGTCAATTCCACCAAAAGTAGGTGTCTCATGTAAGAAGTTGTAGAAGAAATTACTAGTCAATTATATTCTTTTTATGTAAAATAGTAGTAAAAGTATGAAACTCGTGTAATTCTTAAATTGAAGTATCAACACTACAAGAAAATGAGGTAGACTCCACTTCAGTTGCTTTGATAGAAATTATTTTAGATACTAATAATATTTTTAGTTTATAAAATAGTATTTAACTTATTCAATATAGTAATTAATTATTTTTTGTCTATAAAATTAGTTTCTATTTAATATTTTTTTTGTAGTGATATCTCATGAAAAATAAAGTTGAAATCCTCAAACACTAAGTTAATTTCATTGCTTTTGTTAAAACACATTTTTGCAAAATTATCAAGACTACACGATGAGACAATGGTATGGAGTTTGATATAAAAAAAACTACTTTAATTATTAAGGAATAACACATTAAACTAGTTGTACCGAAAATCCTGAGAAAAAGAGATACCGGAAAGGAAACATCAACATATCTTAAACACTGCCCAATCTTTAATTTTTTAGTTAAAACTATCTATGAAATTATGGAATTGTGTTGTGAATTTTGTTGTGCACCTTATAAATTGCATCCCCACTCCTTTTCTCAAGAATGATTCTTCTTTTGAAAGGTTGTATGATAAAATGTTTGACATAACTCAAAAATATAAAATGTTTTGATGCCTTTGCTATGTATCCACTATAATTGCTCAGTTGATCATCAAGCTAAAGTTGGAATCTTTCTTGGTTTTAAACCTAACACAATTTTTTTACAGTTTATGACCTTTTGTGTGTGAAACTCACACACATAGAAGACATGTAGCTACCAAAAAACTAATAACCACCAAACTAGAAAATAAAAGAAAAATTAGGTATAGACAATCTACATGCTAGACGATCAACTCACTATATTCCTTATCCTGAAACACACTAAAAACCAAGTGTAGATTGTCTATACACGAACTTCATGTCAGACGATCTAATCTAAAACATACTAGATGGTCAACATATGAAATACGGACTAGACGATCTATCTAGTATACACTAGACCTTCTATCTAACAACAAATATTAGATCGTCTATTTGATATAAGATAATAGACCGTCTACAAGAATTTTGAGAGCCCCCTCAAGTTAGAGTAAATATTGAGTCTTCCCAAATTGGAACAAAGATTATGAGACATCGAAGGAAGCAGAGCTTTGGTCAATATGTGGGTTTGTTGAAGACTTGAACAAACAGGCAAGAGTTTGATAACCCCTTTATGAAGTTTTTCTCTGATAATGTGACAATCAATTTCTATATGCTTGGTGTGTTAACGGAAAATTAAATGGTAGTTGTCACTGTACAAGAGAGATTGTTGTGTGTGATGCATTTTAGAATCTTGCATCAAAGTAGGTGAGTCATTGGATTTTACAAGTTGATGAGACAAAAGAGCCTTATACTTAGCTTTAGATGAACTTCTATATATAATAGGTTGTTTCTATGAGTTTTAGAAAATGGGTGGATGACCAAGATAAACAATGTAGGCACTTACAAATCTTCTTGTATTTGTACATCCCGACCCATTAGTGTCATTATATCACTATCAACAATAGAAAAGATTTTTTGATAAAAATTGACTTAAGTGATACACATTATGTGTAATATCAACCCTTGTGTTGGTCATGAATTTAATTTAGATAGTCATTCTAATTTAAATTTAAATAGCCATTATAATATGAATATGAATTTATGGTTAAGAATTATAAGTATCCCAATCTAAATCACACAATACCACTCGACAAGCACTTTTGATTCGGGAAATACTATAAAACATAACTTTCAACAAGAAAAAAAGAAGAAGAAAATGTAACCTTAATAGAAGAATCTCTTCCTTGTTTTCTCCAACATAACTTAGAAGAGAGGCATTCCCTTAATTTATGCAAAATTACTTAATATTGTGTTCACACCAGTTAAATCTATTGGGCAAAAGTGGCCTCTAAGAAATATTTAGGCTTAGTCTAAGACCAGCATGTGTGTATGTTACTTGTGGTTAAGCACACGATGAAATTATGTTCAAATGTTATACCATTAAATGAAAACATCTTCAGATAAATGGATCTTAAACATATTCACGAAAATGTAATTTTATTTATGTTTTAAAAAAAATCCTTTATTAAAGAATGAAAAATTACTTTAATAGTCTCAATTGATTAGTGAAACTATTAATCAGGAAGACTTTTGTACAAAATGAAAATATTCAAATACATCATTGGAGTCAATCATCGCATCTGAAATATTATCTGTTTTGAAGATCGATCACGATTTTATCTTTAAAAACGTTTCATAAATTAAAAAAATTAAAAATATATAAATTATTTTTGAACTCGACTTTTAAACAACGGTACCAAACGCTGCGCTCGTAACGTGAATTCCCTGATCAAATAACACTATTTTCTTTGAGCTACGAAAAAGGAAAGAAAATTAAAAAATTCCATATTGGTGTCAAAAAAGTAAATAGCACTTGCCACTTCTTTTGGTAATACTTTGATCAATTTTCACCTACTATTCACCACAATAAATATAATTGCAATTTATGATGTGGTGGTCTACTGGTAGAATCTTTGTGCGAATGAATATTGTGAATATGGTAAGTTTTGGTAACCCTGAAAATTTAAAACTATATGAATTGATGAAAGGTATTCAGCCATAGCCCTAGGAGTTTTTTTTCTTCTTAAACTTCAACCTTAAAGGGCACATTTATTGTTCACCTTCATAAAAAGGGAAACTATATATCCATATAGTAAATTTATACAACAATTCAGAGAGAAAGAAATGCGAAATAATACAAAAGATTGAGAGAGAAAAAAACCCTAATAATGTTTTCAAAAACCCTATTTGAATCTCATTTTTGGCACATCATTAAACATAGCTGCCAAAAGTGGTTTAAACAATTTTTGTGGACACTGCTCTCACGTCTAACACGACATTATTGGAAGAAAACGAAGGGTAGGTGCACTCAATTACAAATAGTGACTTTTGCTTCAATAATTGAGAAGTAGCCTTAAACCATTTTTCTTACACCTGTTTGAGCATGGCAAGATTGTTTTCCCCACCAACAAAGGAACTCATTTCAAAAATGGTGTATGTTCATGTGACCCCATCAAATAGCTGTAAGATATCAAGCCAAAAGGACCCATTGTTTTTGCTTACCACCCTTGGCTTCTAGCTAGTACTATATTTTACTTCCTTTCTTATGACTCATAAAGTATTACAAAAGATAATATGTTAAACTATATATTTGTGGGTGATAGGATACTGTATGGTCCGATAAATCTAATAAACTCTTGTTATGATAGACTTTAAATCATTCTGGTATCATATTTATTGGTAAACTTTAAGTTTAACTCAATCTTATCAAACTCACTTATAAAATGAGATTTGTACGTATTATTATATATTATAATTTTGTTATTATCTCTAATCAATCTGAGATCTCCAACACGTATAATTGATTAAAATTAAAGTATTATTTAGTTGGCCACTTATAGATAAAATTAGTAGCAATAGAGTACGGAACAAACTTACTAGGGATTGTTATGTGTATGTATTGTGTTTTGCTCTTTTTTGACTGAAGATTGGGTATAAGAGTCTTGATTGAATTTTATGAGGGTTACTGAATCCTTTTAATGTCGCCTATCCTTTATTTTCATGTATATCCTTGAGGATTGGTTTGTTGTTTTGTAGAGTCTGATAATGTTGAGTAGGTTCGTTCGGACCATTTTTTGTATGAGAGTTGAAATATCCCTGAACTAACTCTTTTTATTTTATTTATTTTTTTTAGATAAAAATAAAAAATTTGTGGGATTTTTTTGTTTTTATAGCCTTATGGGTGGTGGATATTCTTTTGGTGACTATTTTATTATGTTCTTGGTGCCTTTCTTAGCGTATCTAAGAAATAATTAATCATCCAATCAATTCGTGCATAATGGAACTTTGTTTTAACTGGTCATTCATGTGCATCTTGTGCTAACAATTTTTTTAATGGGAAACTCTGTGTTGCACTGCATGTCAAACAGCTATGGTTGATGCATTTTGACCCAATTAGGTTATAAAAACACATTTTTATTAAGATGATGCTATTCCTTTTCGTTTCACACAAGCTCTTTTATCCAAAAGTTGACTCTAATTAATAAAGGAATTATTTGGGAATTACAACATAGTTAAGACTATGACTGGTTTGCTTAATAGAAAAATTAACGTTTTCTCTAAATAAAACATCTCAAAATATTTTATTTTTTTACAATTTATTATGTATTTAACCTGTTTAAGATATGATGTTCCAACATGCTCATCAACCAAAAAAACAATTATGGTCTTATCATTTGATCTAGTTTTCTGTATATGATAAGATGTGAAAGGGTGCACTATTTTTCATGTAACTTTATCAGCTTTTTTTGGAGGATTCTGATGACGTGATTAATACCATGAAATCTAATATACTCACTACACAAATATACACAATTGTTTTATTTTAAGAGGGACTTTTTTTTATTAAGGGTTAGAAAATTCCTGATATTTTTTGTGATTTTTTAATAAATCGTAAGATTTTTTTTTTTCTTTATTTTTAAGTTTTTTTTTGGAGAGCAATGTTTTTTTTTAATATATTTTCACACATTTTTGAAAGAGGCATTCCAAACCCTATCATTTTTATCTCTGCAAGTTCATCTATCCTTGTTTTCTCTTATTTTCATTTTTTATCGTTTAGTTATTTTTTAAAGTAACAAAGATTTAGAAAAGTCTAGAAAAGTCCTGAAAATAATAAGATTGAAAGAATCAAAAAATTAATTATTCAAAATCACTGATAACTTATTAGCAACACTACACTGACTCTTTTTTAAAAAAAAGGACAAATCACAGAAAACGAATCTATAATAAAAATTAAAATTGTCGAAAATACTAAATATAATACTAAAAATATTTTTTTTGGTGTCAATCCTAACTAGCTAGTGATAGAAAATTCAACAACTCAACTAATAATTATTTATCATAAATCCAATTCTAATGTCTATCATGATTTAGATTTAAGACCAATGTTTAATTTGTTTTCCAAGGAAAAGACTAACTTGGATTCCATGGTCACATGCCTCTGCATATGGTTGCAAGTGCTTCAGTGGTTTGCTTCAATTTCCAACAAAACACCCATAAATCATAATTAGATGCAACAGATAAAACTGTGGCTGAAAGTATTAGTGACAGATATTAGTTGTCATTAATAGTTGTTAACTAAAAGGTGGCTCATAAATCGCATCTCAGCATAGAATCTGTTGAAAGAGTTTGACTTCAAAACCCTAATGAAAAAGAAAATAAAATAATCACCCTTTACACTATCACTGCTTAATTTTTTATTCTAACACTATTTGACTCTAATTATAATAATTAATCATCAATCTTATAATGCCTTAACCTAATGAAGTACTAGCCACTAGGAGTGGCAATAAAGTGTAACTAATACAACAATAGGACACAAAAATAGGATATTTGAATGACATCCTTATTTTTGGTAATTTTATATATACAAAATAAAAAAATATAAAAGTATTTAAGCCTAATAAATAATATTAAATTTGCATAGCACTAACCCTTTCACCACCTCACCCTCCACAACTTTCTTCCATCCTTCGGACCTCCCCAAATAAACTCCAATCATCTCACTATGATAGTTTATAATTGGGAGGAATTTTTATAAAAGGAAGGCAACTTTTGTTCTTTTTTTTATCAAAATAAGGTTGTTTTAGAAAAAATTACAGATATAAAAAAATTTATTAATGCAACACAATTTTATTGTGAAAAAAAAAGTCGTGTTAAGGTGTTAGGATTTCAGTTTTTTTTTTTCAACAATAAATAAATTAAATAAAGAGAAACATTTTAGAAGTGTTTCAATTCTTATACATTTAAAATTCAAGGCCTCTTTTATTTTCACAGTTGGACAATACCAAACTGCAGATGAACAATAATAAAAACATAAAAGTTTCATATATAACTAATAATACAGTAGTTTCATATTTCTAAGTCTATACTACCAATAAATCTTGTGTCTCACCAATGCCATTTCATTCAAAAAGTATCACTGCACTGTGTAATCAATATGTATAATTATGCCTGCACTTCGGTTTAACTAGTTTAAACTAAAATTATGTCATATCGACACAATTTCATCTTAATACGTCAAATTTCGTGTGAATTTTAATATGATTTTTTCATAATAAAATCGTATCACATTGATATGATTTCTTTCATCCATAATTTTCTAAAGAACCAACACTTTTTTAGGGAAAAAAATTCACTCTCATAAAAAAAACTGTTTACTTATATGTTTGAGAAAACATATTGGTGTGGTTGTATTATGTAAAGGCACGAGGTTGTGGTTGAAAGTCTTTTGTGTAGTCTTTATGGGATAGAGGAAGAGACTTGTCATCATCTGTTTTTTTAATGCATAATTATTTGGATCGTATGGAGTCATTGTTTGGCTTGGTGTAATGTCAGTGAGTCACAATGATCCACTGTTAAATTTTTTTCAGTTTAGGTTGTGTAACGTCTCTGATTCTATTAATGATGTTTGGGGAGAGCAATTTAGATCACAGTAGTTAGCGAGATTTGGAAGCACAAAATAATGTCATTTTCAAAGGAGGGTGGTTGATTGTTTAGAAATATTTTATATAATTCAATTAAAAACGTAATCTTGAGTTACTTCTAAGTCACATTTTAGTTTTTTTTCCTACTCTGACCGATGTCTTGATCCATTGGTTTATATGAGGTTGATTAAGTGATGTAATTTTGTTGGATAGTTCTAGAATTGATGTTATGATTTCATATTTAATTTGTTATTTATTGATGATAAAAAAAATATTTGATGTGTGGAGAAATATTGAATTTATATTTTTAAAATAGGTTATCCTCTTATATTTTGTAGCATTGTAAGTCCCTAAAAGTGGTTGAGGTGATTTGATGGGAATGGGATGGGAGAGGGTAGAAAGCATCTCTCTCTCTAAAGAAGGGTATGCTATCTTATTCCCACAGGACAACTCTTGTACCCCAACGCACGAATCCGATCTTGGGACCTCATATCACAATAGGACAATCAGTCAACAGTGATATCTCATAATTCTACATTTTCTTCCAAATTTCTATTATTTTTCATTGTCAGATTTTCATAATTTTATCAATCTAAAGATTCTCATATCACCTCGTGTCTTTCTTTCTGCTTAACTCATTTCTACAAAAATAAAACTCCAAAAATCTGGAAAAATAACTTTTATTGCTTCTTCTATGAGTGTGAAAAAACAAAGAAAAACGAAATTACCTTCATTTTTTAATACTATCTGTAATGTGAAATTACTCATGTAAAAAAAAATTGTTTGTCATCATACAATAGTATGGTAGTTTAATATATTAAAAAATTCAAAAAAAATCACAATTAAAGCGCACATAAAGAATAAAAAAAAATTGAAAACAATACGATATATATATATATATATATATAATATAATCAATAATCAGTTATAATATAATCAATTATCAAAAGTTATATATATAAGATAAGTAATAAATTGGATATATAACGTAATTTATATATATATAGACACATACGATATTAATAAAATAAATTTTTCAATCGACTTTTTAAATCTTTTACAATATTAAAAAAAAATTAACAAAATCTATTTTCAACCATTTTGTATGTATATGTAATATCAAATAATTTGTTTTTTTTTTCTATTGAATTCACACATCATAACAAGAATACAAATAACTAATTATTCTTTATTTTCAATTAATTTTAATTATAGTATTTTTCTATAGGGGAGTTCATCGGTGGTTTTTCTGCTTTTCTTGATGTTCAACTATGTTTGTTGTGTTTTATTGATTTATTTGTGCTACGGAAAAAGCTTAGGAGATGAAATTTACTAATGTATGGTTTGAATGTGATTCTGCTTTAGTTTGTATTGCATTTACCGTTAGGACTAATGTTCCATCGTCGATGGAATACTTGTCTTAATTATTGTGAAAAAATTTGTGTGTTGATAAGTTGGTTAATTTAGAATTTATTAATAGAGAATCATTTCATTGGTATAATAGACTTTCATTTAATTTGTTCTTAGAATTCTTTATGAATAAATATTGTCTATTTATGTATCGCTCTTGTTAACATATGACTTTTGGTCTAGTCTTCCCTTTTTTTTTTCTTTTAATAATTTTTTTATGTGATAGCAGATAATTGTTGTTATTTGAGGTGTCAGCCTAGCTTAAATGTCAAATTACTTAATAATACCTAACATGAGAACTTTTAATAAAAAATAATAATTTAACCATAAAATAAAATTTTAATCTTACAATTTCATTCAACTAATCTTGTGTAACAATCACAATCATCACATTGCAAACAATTTTTTATCTATTTTTTCTTTAATCCAAACAAACTCATTTTTTCTTTATTTTCCATGAAATCCATTCACTCCTTAAAACAAAACAAAAGAAAAGGACGCAGTTCTACTTTACAAGACATTAGTATTTTATATACAAGTAGGTTGGTTGTCATAAATTTTTTGGTGTATTCATGATAATGATGTATCTTTAAAGTCGAGGTTAAAAGAAGATGAACACTGATAAGAGTAGCTATAAAGTTTTATTCTGCTCTTCATCATATCATGATCAATTTCAGTAGCAGCTGACACCTGGGAACTTGATTTATTTGAAAAATAAATGGGACATTGCATTAGTTGAAATTAATTAATATGTAATCACAAAAATGGAACTTTCAAATTAATGCAAGAGTCTTGATAGATCCTAGTTCCCCAACGCCATTCTTTAATTTTTCAGCTGTTTCTTTTCCTTCAAAACCAGTAAAATTAACAACAAAAAAAGTCACTGTTCTCTTCTGTTCTTCTGTGTTTCAAAGTGGTCCAAAATATATATGTATCTATATCTTTTCCACCCTCTTTCATTCAAAGCCCTTGTCTCATCCCCTACCAACATAACTAGTCAATTCAATGGATTCAAGACCCCAGTGGATTTTAAGCAATAATTTCAGAAAAATTGTACTACTATTTCTTTCAATAAAAAAAATCATTAAATGGAAATTAATTTTAGAGATAAAAAATAATTATTTGTTATATTGAATAAATTAGATACTATTTTAAAAGCTTAAAAAATTATTGGTATCTAAATTAGTTTTTATTATTGATTCATAGTTTCTAAATTTATATCTAATTAGCTACCAAATTTTTTGCTACCAAATTTAGAATATAAATAATTGGTAGTTAAAATCTTGATAGCTAATTAGATACCATTTAAAAACTATTTATCAATAATATAAACTAATTTAGAAATTAATAATTTTTTTAGTTTTTAAAATAGTATCTAATAACTAAATATTTTTAGTCTCTAAAATTCGAAATTGATTTCTATTTGATGATTTTTTTAGTAGTGTTCTCAACACTTCTTAAATGTGTATATGGTGAATAATTTTATTCCTACCCTCTATTCTAAAGTGTAAAAAAAAAATGATACTATAAGCTATGTGTGTGGTTGCATGAGTATCATTATTGCAATTGGTAACATGTAATTATTGCATAATAACCTTGTTTAAAAGTGTTGTGAGTGTAAGTTTCTTCCACTTTCTATGGTAGCTAATAAATGGTATGAAATTAGAGGCTTTTCTACAAATAAAGGAACTTGGGCATGGTGAAGGCAATAATTTGAGATATATAATGGAAGGGTAATTAATGAATGGGGTGCCTTTCATACAGGAAGTTGTTGGGTACTAATCAGATGGGGACACAAAACCATTGCCTTCTGTTATGTGCCCACACACTTCACCTATTCAATTTTATATGCTTTTCTTTATTTCAACACTTCACTTCCTAGATTCCATCCTCTCCTCATACTTATTACTTAGGATTTTTATTAGGTTAAATATCTTAATGCAAAATTAGTTTTTTCTTTCTGTTTCGATTTTAAATTCTAGAGATAACATCGCTAAGTTCAATGATCATATCCGAGATATTGTTCGTTTTGGAGGTCAGTGTTTCGTCACGGTTTTATCCTTAAAAAACATCTCGGCAGGTTAAGGAGGAAGATGTATTTAAACTGCCCTTAACCTCGAATTCTCAGCTCGAATTCTAAGCGATGTAAGACTATATTTTGAATGTACCCAAACCGTCTCAGTCCAAACTTTAGACCTCCTCGAGACTTGTAGTAAAAAAACTATTAAGTTTTTTTTTAAGTGACAAACAGATTTCATGTTGATTCATCACTCACATAAATATTATAATATAATTCACGATGAAATTCATTTCTCACGTAAAAACAATATGTAAATAGTCATTCCAATAGTTTCTTTAGAATGAGTATAGAGGAGGTCTAAAATTTTGGATTATGTTGAAAATCGATTTTGCGTGAAAATACTGTAATGAAAAATATATTTAACTCAATTTTATTTTTATTATGAAGGGCATTTCAAAAATAGTTTTACATTGTTTTAAATATTAAGAGAAAACCATAAAATCCAACATGGTTAGCATAAATAGAGCACATCATAATGCAAGTACCACCATTTTTCTTTCTAACAAAGAGAGTTGACATTATCTAAAACTAACACATAATTAGATGCTATTAATTAGAGGTAAATGCATGTTAAGAAACACTGCTATATGTAGGAATGAATAGCTTAAAGGAGAACAACAATAACGTTTGTTTGCAGCTTCAATCACAAAACAGTGAAGTACTGTTTAAGAACAGAAAGCTTCCGAGCACAAACTCAGATATGCCTGTTTCCATATATATCAAATATAATTATGAATTTTGTTTTTTTCAATCATGCTATATTTTGTAACACAATAAGATTTATGTTGTAGATTATACATGGTTTAATATCTAATAATTAAATTTAATGAAAATTAAATCTTGTGACTCCTCGACATATGATGATGAAATTCTTACAAAATTTGTCTATAATATGTTTTAAGAAAACATATTAATTGAACAAATCATGCTATTTTAATATTTTTTTGAAAAGCTTCAATCATACATGTTCCGACCTCAAGTTCAAGAGATAATATTGGTAAGATCAATCACCGCATTCGAACTATTATCTGTTTTAAAGGTCAAAAATTGGCATCGTTTGTGGAAACGAAAATGTGTCAGAAGCCCTTCAACTAGGGGAATTCACTTTCTTTAGATTTCGATTGGAACTTGTTCCAATACGTCAATATAATCTTAAATCGTTCAAGAGTCAAGGAATCAAGAATAATGACAGTTTATAATCTTCTTCTTCCTCCAACCCACATATGCATTTTAAAGATAAAACCGTGATAAAACACAAATCTTCTCGTACTTAAAGTCAAAACAATGATAAAGATTATTTTAAAAGAATTTTTTTTTTCGATAAACTCTAATTTCTCTTCAATTCTGATTAATTATCTTTCTCTTTCATTTTTTTTTTCTCCCTGTTCAAAACACAACAACAGTGATTGTGTTAGAATATGATTGTGTTTTGTCTGAATGTGTTTTCTATGGAGAAAGGTCAATGGTGGTTTGATAAAGCAGAAAATCCTTGTCACTGTGTGCTGGGTCTAGTTACAGGGATAAAGCATAAAGTCTGTGCGATTGAAAATGACCAAACAATTGCATTTCTATTTGGCATATTTTTGTAATGAATTCTTCTTGGTAGAACACATTCTTTAATTGATATAAAATTCTTGGTTAAAATGAATTCAATGCTATTTTAATTATATTCAACAGTTTAAATTTAATCTATAGTTTAACAAAATTAAGTTATTTCTTTTTACTTTAAAAAGAAAGAAAACAAATATATAAAATAATCAGAAAAAACTATGTCTATTCTTAAAAAATCTTAAATTAAATAAACGTATAATATATTTTTTTTAATTTTCTCTCTATTTTATTTTCAAAAAAAATGGGCACATTTAATTAAATAGAAAAAAAAATAATAAGAAGTGAAAAAAAAAATGTAAAAGACATTTAGGTGTATGGAAAGATAAAAGATTATTAAAGACCTTATTTTTTTTTATTACTTCAAAAGAAAATATTAAGTTTTTATATTAAAAAAAGGGTAATTTTATAGATAAACCTTATTCAAATGAATTCACCATTTATTATAATTTCATAGTTTGTTGAAGATGCTATCTTGAAAAGGAATAAAGTCAAATAAACACAAGTGAAGTGTAATTTTTACCTTAAAAATTGATTTCTAAAGTTTGTTGAAGATCCTATTTTGAAGAGGAATAAAATCAAAATAAATACAAGTGAAGTTTAATTTTTACCTTAAAAATTAATTTTTTTAGTTGTTTAAATTTAAATTTACTTTTTAATATGTGTTATAGATGTAAGTCAACTAGAAATAACATCCAAATGTAATATATAAATAATATACATTTCTCATCTTATAATTATACTTAATATTAATTAAGATAATCTCTAGTATATATCTAGAAACTAAAACATTTTCAGAGTCCGACAATAGATTAGTGTATACAAATTAAAAAAAGAGAAATTGTAAATATTAAATATACTTTTTTGTCATAATGGTTGACGAAAAAATTAAAAACAAATTAGTTATTTTATTTGTTTTAATTAATATTTTTAAGGATTATTCCACTTACCTCAATTGAAAGCAATGGGACCCATTTTCTTTCATTATTACTAGGTGAAGGAAACTTCGAGGAGCAACATATACCTCCCAAATTTCTTTTATCCTTATGTCAAAGCATTTGAATAGCTAGCTAGGTTATAGAGGTAAAAAAGGTTAATTTAAGACACAAACCACACTTTAAAACCTCTTCCAATGCCTCCAACTTCATGATATTCCTATTAAAAAAACACTTTAAAACGTACCATTTATAAGAATTAAATATATTTTTCGTAGATATTTTTTACAAAATCAAAATAATAACGAATTTTAAAAAATATATCAATTTTAAAAAATTCTAACAATTATTTCGCATACAAAATAATTAATTCCAATCAATTACATAAAACAAGTATCTAAATAATTTATAATTTGAGTAAGAGAAAAAAAATCAAATGAACAAAAACATATTTAGTCCAATTTATAATTATCTTTAACTTAATTTGTTTTTTTTTATATTATTAGTTCTTTTTAACATATATTTTTTAGTTTGTTCTAAAAAATGGTGAATTAACCATCAAAATGAGAAATAATACTTTATATATATAATATTTATAAAAGAGATGCAAAAGGGATTTTACCCATCCTGGGACAGTTATGATGATAAGGTGGTAGATATTTGACATATTTGCCATTAAAACAAGGAAGAAACAGTAGTTTTCTCATGGATTACAACAAAACATTACGATATATGATTACATATGGATTTTGTTTTAACATATATATTTAATGTTTTGTCCTTTCTGAAAGTGGGCCAAAGAGTAAAGTAGGTCTTATTCAGTTGCAGTGAGAAGATTTAAAGTGAACAAGACTCTAAAAAGTTTGGTCATGTTTTTACTTTTCTTAACTTTGTGTAAATTCAGGATATGTTTTTGACCTTTTATTGCGTTTATAAATTATTGTACAAATAGAACTTATGCATGCATGTGATCTTTTAGATTTTTTAATTAATACTAATCTCAATGGAGCTATAATGAATTAGATAATTAGGTTAGCTATATGATATAGTCAAATTTGAACTTCAATGCTTATGGTTTGTAGGTATAAAGAGAATTATTTATTAATATTTGTCAACATCAGATTATAAGACTAACATAATAATTTCCCATTAATACGTAATATCTAGGAATGATAATTCGTGTTTTTAAGAGAGTTAGCTTTTTGAAGCAGTTTGAAGTAATAGATTGGTACTATTAGTGTTGGCAGTGGAAGTGGTAGAATGTTGGCAATTGAAGGTTTTTTTTTAGATTTATTATCTTAGGAGTGAGAAGTGTATGTTTTTATGTTGTGTATAATGGTTGGACTATTTTTAAGTGAATAATATTTATTTAATTTTTCTTGTCAATAGAAAAAATGATTTTCGCTGTTATTTTCTTTAAACGAGATACACATGTCTATTATTCGCATTCCTTGCATCATTACCTTAAGTGCATGAGATCAAGATGACTAATTCTCAGACGATTCACAACCTCCAACCTTAAACTGTAAAACGCAAAAAGGTTCCTCAAAGTTTAAATGATTATTAATTCTGATTTTATTATTTATTACCCTTAAACTATTTTACCGTTATATTGCATTGATGGTCTGTTTACGGTTAGTATTCTTATTTTATAACTTCTAGTAATTGTAATTTTATTATATATATAATTAAGTAAATCAAAATGAATAAGATCAATATTACAATTTTATGCAATTATCGTCAATCAGTTGCTAAAACCTTCTGCTTTCTCTTATTTTCTTCCATTAGTTCCTACACAAACATCAACCAAAACAATCCAAATTCACATACCTCAAATTGTATCGTGGTAAAACTTTAAGTTATCCCAACAAAACTCTATATTTCACATTATAATACATGCACGCATCTTTAAAGCATAATAGATTCACCAAAGAGTTATAAGGAAAAATAATAGAAAAAGGAAACTTTTTCTCTTAGGGTGGGAAGAATGGCAAATTTGTGAAGCAAGCAATAGAAGAACATGAACCACAACACCACCACCACCCCTTTTTCTTCCACAAAAACGCCTGAAAACTCGTTACTCCTTAAACCATCATCATTTATAATTGCTTTTTAACAAAAAATTTGACTCCAAACTTGATTCAAAACAAAAGAAAAAAAATAGAATAACGTAAAATCAAGGGTACACAAGCACATGTGCATGCAATGCAAAATATGAGAGAGGAACACTTGTTATTGACGTTGGGGTTTTAACCTCGCAAGGGAAGTGGCCACGGCGTCGCCGAAGGAACCGTCTAAGTTTATATTTATGTTTTATTATCAATATAGATAAATCAATTCAATTTTATTTTATTTATGCTGAATGTGTAGGTTTCTGTGTTACTGTGGAAATAAATAATAAATAATAAATAAATAAATAAATAAATAAATAAATAAAAATGGGTTACGTGAATAATAGTGTGATGATGAGAGGTTGTGGTGAGAAAGATTTTTGAGAATGGTGAGTGTGACCAATCAACAGTGTCTGTCGGCATTGTAAGCGTCACAGCACGTGTAGTGTCACTCTCAATGGCTTATTAGGTACCGTAATAACGTTTTCATATTCTGGATTTAGTGCTCCTATGTTACTGTCTTTTTTAAATATATTAAAAATATTTTTAAAATACGAAAAGTAGTATACTTTTAAAACTACGGTAGAAGAATAACATTAAATACCTAGTAAATAATCCAAATTTCATAATAACCCACTATTTTTGTATAAATAAAATGAAAGTAAAACTATTAAAATATTAAATTAATTATTAGGGTTGTGTATTAAATTTAAAAAATCACTACATTTTCTTTATTTTTTAATTAAAAATATGTTTCCATCGTCTGCATAAATATTGTAAATGATTCATATTAAGATTAATATGAAATTATATATTTACATTTAGAAGATTTTTTTAAATAATAACCAATTTATTTTCTGTAAGAGTCTTCAAGAAATAGACACCTACTATGTACTTTACGCACTTTTAAAATGTGACTAATGACAGAAAATAAAAGAAAAGTACGTGCTATAGGATTTTTTAACAAAATTTATATAATATATTATTAGTATAAATATATATATATATATATTATTAATTTTTTATTTTTTTTTCTGTAATGATAATTCTGAACATTATCTTGGAAAAAAAAAGATGCACTGGACATAGCTTTTTAATGACAAGCTAAAAAATATCTCTCTCAATTATCTCAAATTGTTTTTTTTATCTTTATACATGCACGTTTTATTTTCTTAACTGCTTGTATGTTTTTAATATAAAAAAAATTATTTTATGATTAATTAAGTTGTTTATTATAAATCTAAAACATAACTTATATGTTAAAAAATAGTTCATTATTATGAAAATTGATTACAATATATTTATATATTTTTTAAATATTATTTAATATAATTGTAATTATGTAAAAACTATTTTTTTTTCTATGCAATTAAGGACAACTTAAAACTAGTTTGATAAAAAATTATAAGGAAAATAGAAAGATTTAATTTGATAATATACATTACAGAAAATCAAGGACAACACCAAAATTTTAATACATAAATTAAAAAAAACCTTAAAAAGAAATCAGCGATAAAATAATATGATCTCAAAATCAACTCTAAAAATTATCTTAACATAAATAATCACATACCTTTAAAACTACGGTAGAAGAATAACATTAAATACCTAGTAAATAATCCAAATTTCATAATAACCCACTATTTTTATATAAATAAAATGAAAGTAAAAGTATTAAAAAATTAAATTAATTATTAGGGTTATATATTAAATTTAAAAAATCACTACATTTTTTAATATAAAAAACGTTGTTGATAAAAGTATATTTATTTGTTGTTAATAAAAACTTGTGTATAAATTATACACTGAAAATATAAATATGTTAAAATAAATTATATTAAATCTCATGAGAATATTTTTTATGATAGATACTCGATTTTTTTTTGTTCTATCAAAATATATATTTTAAAATAAATCATTTTACTTTGTATTAATTATGTAAATATATTGTTTCTATGACTAATGGTTACTATACATTTACTTGATTTTGTCAATTCCAAAATGACAGAAACTTCACATAGGACAGTTGTGGTTACAATTATAGAGTGACAAATTTGTCTTATTAACAATATTATAAGATTTTTTTGAAAAACGTGAATGATTATGTACATATTTTTATTTATATTCTAATAATTATGTTTATTTTAAATTATTAAAATATATATATAATTTATTAATTAATCTAAAAATCTTGTATTTACTAGTTCGTCTTTATTTTTTTTCTTTTCTTACTCAATTCTTGTTCATTTTCATTACGTATTTTTTTTTTAATTTTAAATTAAATGGTTTATTGTATTTCAAGAAAAATAAACCCTAATTTAAATAAATCCTAATTTTTTTAATAGTATTATATATTGTCTGCAAAAACATACATAATTTTTGGTGAAAGATATACACATGATTTTGCTAACACTACAAGAAAATTATAAAATAGAAAACAATTTTATATACCAAAAATAATTAGTTACTATAATGACTAAATTATTTTAGAGACTAAAAAAAATTTTGATTTCTAAATTAGTTTTTATTATTATTAAATAGTTTTTAAATTGGTATTAATTAGCTAACAAGGTTTTAACTACCAATTATTTAGATTCTAAACTTGATAGAAAAAATCTTGGTAACTAATTAAATACCAATTTAAAAATTATTTAATAATAATAGAAATTAATTTAAAAATTAAAAAAAATTCTAAAATAATCTCTAATTTATTTACTAAAATTAATTTCTATTTACGAGACATAATGAATTGACATCTAAATATCTTATGACCATGCTTCCACCACAATCTAATCATCTTGTCACATGACTTGGATTACATAAATATTATTTTCTTTAGAACTTTTAATTCTTCAATCATAATTTTATCCCTAAAAGGTAGATAAATGAATTAAAATTTTAAAAAAAATATACATATATATAGATTATATAAAGTATTCTTTATCTTGAATCTTATTAAGTGGCATAAGTTCTCAACAATATATAAACTACATTTGTTAATGGGCAATCTTTTTTATTTTTTATATGGGTTTGTTCTTACCTTTTAAGCTAGCAAAATACGACTTTGATTGAAGCACATAGAACATATGGAAAATGATTGTGTACCTGTATGGATATTGGGGACTGAGTAATGTTGATCCACGTCGATACAAGGTGTCTTCTTCACTCTTGGTTGTCCTATTCTTCAAGTCTTCTTTCTCTTCGCGTGCTTCGGTCGGCTGGCGGGGGTACCTGCGATTGCACTCCGACGCTCAAGTCAGCGATGGTGCTCAAGTGAGAATTCTCTGATAGTATGGAAAACGTACCTTTCCCCCCTTTTCAGAAGTCCCTTTAGTAGGTTGAC
>Ga0123342_1003519_pt1 | contig 25060 bp, 6 predicted proteins | sample Turbeawhitnodule_FD_89960 | JGI IMG/M metagenome (GOLD analysis project Ga0123342, IMG submission 89960) | Root nodule microbial communities of legume samples collected from Mexico - Turtle bean Mexico white nodule | ecosystem: Host-associated > Plants > Roots > Nodule | place: Mexico: Nepantla... | reverse complement strand
TTTTTTAAAAAAAATATTTATATATTTTAAAATATAAAAATAGATATATATATTAAAAAATATATATATATATATATATTTTTAAATATATATATATATAAAAAAAAATATATATATATATATATATATATATATATATATATATATATATATATATATCATGAAACCCACTTAACCACAGGCATGTAAGTACGGATGAGTGTAAGAGAACTGTTATCATCTGACCTAATTTATCGTCATTTTTAATCAGCAATACATTTTTTAATACATATATATGGTCTATTATTGATTAAATCTTACTAAAAAATGTGAGTTTAACTTCTTTTTCTTTTAAACTTCATTTATGATGGTATAATGTTGTACAAATTAGAACCACCGTAATTAAAGAGTGTATGTTGAATAATACATATTTTAACCAATACATAGATGAAAAATATTACATTTTAACCAAAAAATACATATTTAATATTTTTTTTTATCTTTGATGACTCATTGATGAGATATTAAACAAAGGAATGATTAAAATGTTACTTAAACATTAATCTTTTGAAACAACAAATTGAGATATTCTGTAATTAATCACATATTTTTGGTATGCCTTCAATTGATGTGATAATTTATAATGTCAGTAGTAGTAGATAATGCAAACTAAAATATTTTATAAATAAACTGATCTAAAATACCATTAAACATTTTACAATTTGATGTTGCTACGTCAGCAACATTGAAGTCTTTAAGCTGGCCGCAGCACCTGATCAGCGGATTCGTAGCCACTTCCACTCCCTCCTGCAGACCACTCTGCACAAATCTCCTTTTTTTCTACTTTTATTATTTATTTTAAAAAATCTTTACTATGAAAGTACTTAGTTACCCTCCCAAAAATTTATTTTGTTATATGTAAAATATTAACCATAAGTATAAATGATACATTAGTGTGATCAAATTGCTCCTGTTTTCTAAAGTAAACAGCCACTAAGATCCATAATATCAAAGAATAGAAAGATTTATTTCATTGTTCTTATGCATAAGTGCATGGATACAAGGTTATAATATATATATATGTATATATATATATATATATATATATATTTCAAAAGGACAAAAATAATGCTTACAATTGAGAGTTATATAAAATGTAATAGATTTAGATATAAATATATTTAATAAAGAATGAATTTATAATTAAATGGTTTAAAAAATATTAAAATAATAATATTAAATATTGTAATGTAATTATATATATATATTCTCATTCTCAATATATCATTACCCCACTTCAAAAGCAAGCAACTATTTCTGGAACTCTGCTCTGTTGTTTACAGTCTTTATATCTGATTGTCAGAAATAATAGCTGATGGGAAGTAAGATTCTTAATTAGCACCATTAACACTCTATGTGCTGTATGTCTTTCCATTCATTATTTTCTTCTTAATTTCCAGATAATTGCTAATTTTGTGTGTACATTAAGGATATTTAATTTTTAAGTTAACAATCATAATTAATTTTTAATAATATATATAATAAGTATAATATCTTAGTCAATCCCTGATTATTACGTAATAACATACACTACTTGATCCTGTGTTTCTCCCATCTGTCTTTTTTCCACCTTTGACTCAAATTTGCTCTACAAATCCAAATTACCGTTAAACTAAAATTCTAACAGAAAAGGGGAAAAAAGAGCCGACCAAACAAATATGGGTGACCTGGAATATATAATAAGGTTTATATTCATTTAATCTTACCGTGTTTTGATGAGAACTTTTACAAGAATAAATTATTTTAAACAAAATTAAAATGTTTTACAATAAAATATAATGTACTAGTAACTAAAAATAAATTTTAACTTCCTCAATATAAATTATATTTTTTTTACGAACATTGAAAATAATATCAATCATAATTAACTAAAAAAAAATCATCACTATTAATATTTTTAAATTATTAACAATTATTTAATATTTAAATAGTTTTTTTTTTAATTTTTAGTGATAATTGAAATACTTTATTTAAATTAAAAAATTAAATTTAATAAATTGAAACTGTCTTATCAAAATAAAACATTTAAAAGATAAAACAATTTAAAAAATAAGATTAATTCAAAATCAATACATTTGAATATATAAAAACGTATGAAATTTCGAGTCATAGTTACAAATCTTTCTTCACTCATATAAGTGATATTTACAAACTACTTCTCAAATGAGCATTATTCTACCCTACCAATATGATTAATATATTTGTTTTGATGGAAGGTAGTTTTATTTTTTTGATTAAAAAAATGTGCATGGATTATAATAATAAATATATTTTTAGTTGAATCAATTTGATAGACTCTACCAATATATAATCAAGGGAAAATTTGAACTTTATAACAAGGTAGAGGAACTTAATAAGAATTAGAATTCTTTAAGAGGAGAATAGTTCATGTATGTAATTTACGACTTGCTAACTTTAGTACATAATTAAGTGTATATTTTTTATTTGATATTTGGAATTTCTTATCTACGTTGGAATGTAAAAGAATGAATATTATTCAAAGTAATTTCAGCCTAAATGTGAATTATGAATTTAAGGCTATCTTAATTCAACAACAAATCAAAGCTGTATTAAATGATGAGATGCACATATTGAATAAATGAGTGTCGTTAAAACATCATTAATCGTTATACTTAAGTATAAGGTCTTTGTGTTGTATACTCTATTAGATAACTTTTGTTTTTCTGATAGTTAGGTATCTTTGCAACAAAAATGGTACAACTTCTCTTTATCACAACACTCTTCTTAATTTACATGTTTGTGTTAGGTAATTTTGCAATAAAACTAATTTCGAAAGTTAAATACCGCGATATTTGTACTAACTTTTTTTTCTCTCATTTAGATTTTGATGAGTATTTTGACTTCCACCTTAAATCTTAATGTGAATGGTAAGATATATAGACTAAATATCAAAACGTTTCCCTAGTTAATTCATGTGGAGTTAAGGAGTTAAATTTTTTTCATTTCATCTCATTTCTTAAATCTTATTTTGTATTCATATATATATATATATATATATTAGTTTACTTAGACTAGTTAAAAGTCATTTCATTGACTATGAGTAATGAGTGATTAATTAAACTGAGAATATCAATTTAGTTTATTATAACACATATTAATATGTTATTTTGCTCATCTTAGTCAGTTAAAAGTCATTTAACTTATTTTGAACATTCTAAATTTAGTGAAAATTATTCGGCAGATATATAACCTATTATCAATTATTTATGTTACATCATACTTTATTTAAATGGACTGAAACACCTTTTATATTTTTTATTTAAAATAAATTAATAAAAAATATTTATTAACAAAGTATTTTAAATTACTCAAATGTCACAAATACATTTTTAGTGTTACTAATAATGTATAATTTATTATAATCGATTTGAAGAATTTTAATACATTACTATTTCATTAAAAAACTCATTACATGTGATGATAAGTATTTGTCAATCATATTCTCATTCAACTTAATATTGTTATTTCGGTAAGTTCAATGATATTATATAATTTAGGAGTTGAAATCTGATACTTTAGATATACTTTCATATTTTAATCTATTAAAATGTTTTTAAATAATAAAATCGTAACAGAATTTTAAACTGAACTTCAAACTTTAAAAGAGACAATACTTTAAATATGATAGATATAGTGATTATTTTGTTGATGTGATCTAAGTTTTCATTATAGAGTGATAAAAAAACATTATTTAATTTTGGAAAATCAAATAATTAATGTTAGTTTTAAAGGACTAAAACATTAATATTTAAGGGACTAAAATATTTAAAGCTTAAAATAATTTTATTTTAAAGAATCATTATAATCAATTGTTTTTAATATATGATAAAATAACTCTGTAAATTGAATTAAAGGTGGTTATTGAAATTTATATATGTTTAAATTTTATTCAATTTGAGATACGTGTATGACGTATGTGGGTCAGTTTTCGAATTACTTGAAGGCATAAAATTTGTATTTAAAGTTAAGAGGTAAAAATAGTATTTTAAGTAGTGTTTAGAAAAAATATGTAGGGCATAGAGGCTTAAGCTTTTTTTTCTTCTTCGATTTTAACAGAAAATATGAGTCACGGGAAAAGCTTGGTGAGTGTGGTGCGCAAATAGATGCTTGAAGTTATCTTTCCCCTTCACAAGTCAACAAAATTTCTTTTCCCTTTTTTAATTCTTCTTCTTCAAATATTCTTTCTCATCTCTAAAAGCCAAAGATCCAATTTTTTCTTCATTATCTTGTAATATCTAAAATCCAAGTTATCCAAGAGATAACGTAGAATATTCAAAGTTTTTTTTTTTTTTTTTAAGTTTTCCCCTTTCCTTCAATTTATAATTCCTTCTTATTTTTTTTTCTAATTCCTTCTTATAAGAGGTACATGTACACTGAGTTTCCTTATCATAAAATTATGCAAGTTTCATCTTGATTTTGAGTGTTTAATGACTAGGTTTGACTTGAAGTCAATCTAAAAGTTTGTTGAGTGTTCTTGACTCATCTTTCTTTTCAAAATCTAAGCACATTAAAGTACAAGAAAAATCAAAGTAAGAAAATTTGGTGTAATTTTATGTTATTTTGAGTTAATATGTATGATAGGGAGATGTTCTAAAGTTTTAGGACCTTACATGAAAAAATGTTTAAAATGAATGTAGTAAATTATTGGGATGGTTCATGAAATGAATGCATATGATGATTTAAGTTGGAAATTTTGAAGTCAAATAGAAATGTAATAATTGATAAACTTTGTTCAATTAATGTGAAGGATTTGAATGATTATCTTAATTCTATATGTTTGACTAGGAATATATAAGTTTGAGAACAAGATTTAAAGTGTGGTTTTCTTGCACTCACTTTTTTGGAGTTACGGTTAAAAGTAGATGAAAAATAATGAAAATATCGCTCAAATAAAAAGATCTTACCAAATAATATATTTATATTTTTTATAGCAAGTTTTACTTATTTAAATTAGTTTTAAAGTGATTCAAATGTTACGAACCCTAATCCCAAATTCATAAGTGAAAAGTGATTCAAATGTTGTATAGTATGAGAATTTTAGTATAACCTAAATAATATAAATAAAGGTATAAATGATGAAAGATAAAAAAATGAATAAACTTTTTTACCATCTTTTTAGGAACGAATATGGGAAGATTTCGGTGTTTTTTTTTTTTATCTATATAATTAGTTTATATTATTAATTTTTTAATAATAATAATAATGGAACCGGTTAACATTTTAAATTAATTTATCTGTGTAATCTGCACAAAATCTTAAGTTGAAGCTTCTTTGTCATTTATTGTAAAAGAAAATATTAACCCTATGCTGAGGACAAGTAACAACTTGTTAATATAAAGGTGATGGCTCCATACATGAATATCGTGGCAAATGATGAATAATTGAACAAACAAATCTCTGTTTACAAGTATCATTATGCTTGTTGCTAATCCAATGAATTGACATATCTTTCTATCACTTAATATTCCAAGCAGAAACTTTAAGAAAGAATAAGAGTTTAAAATTATTAAATATTAAAGCATTTCTTATTTTATTTTTTTCTCTATATAAGGCTCTTTCCTTTTCATCATTTAATATTTTGTAATGAAAATTGAGTAATACGGTTAACGTTTTAAATTTTATAAAAAAAAATATTATGTGAATTCTTAATGTATCACATATTATTCAGATTTCTCCCTCACACAAGCGCGCATATATACAATATTTTTATTTTTCCTTAGGTAAGGATATAATAAAAAATATGTAATGTTTCTTTGAAATTATAAAATGATAAGTAAAAGGAAAGAGACATTCTTTTGAGATTGTTTATTAATAATAATAAAATATAAAATCCTTTATAATGATTGATCTAGCTAGAATTATGAGTTTAACGGTTTTTAACCTTTTAGACAAGTACCAGTGCATTTCACTACTATTTTAAAGTTTGGTAAAAGTATAAATAAAAATTACACACACATATTTATATATCATGATTTTATACATATGTAATTATTCCCCTCTTCTTTTAATGATTTCAATTTCAAAAAGCAAATTAATGTTCGAACTTCGAAAATTCCCCTACCCATAACTTGACATCAGAATGATAATCACTCACATCATGGTAGAAGTAGACTTTCACAGTTATAGTTGAAACGCAACTGTTTTAACTTTGGGCCGTTTAATTTAATTATAAATTAATAACTTATATATACAGTAAGTAAGTCTTAATATTAATACGTAATTAAGATTAACTTAAATACACATATTTACTTATATTAAACAGTTTAAAATTACTTAAATCAAAATAAAAGTATCTTTGTCCAACTATTGATAACAGCACACGTTGAACACGATCGAGCTCTCACTCGAGTAGAGTTGGCAGAAAGACTATACAGACATGGCCAAAAAACTGCGAACTAACTAATTTCAATTGCATTTTATAAAACATAACTAAAAAGGTATAAATAGGTATGAAAAAAAAACGACGGTGTTATTATCATAAATAAAATGTGTTTTTTTACCAAATGAGTTATATGTCAACAATATTAGACAACTTTGATATTATATTGAATAAAAAATTCTAAAAATAAAAGATTTTGTGTATTTTAATATAAGGATTGAGAACTATTATACTAGTTTAATTGGATCGCTACTAAGATAAATTATATATGGTATTAAAAAGTAAAAGTAAGTTTTAAATTTAACTCAATCTTATAAAACTAGCTCACAAGATGAGATTTGTACCCACTTATATATTATGATTTTTTTTTTATCTCTAATTGATGTGAGATTTCCAACATGTTGTGATACGATTTACTAAAAATATAAAGAAAGAAAACAATAAGGATATACTCACAAAATAGAGGGAAAATAAAAAATACAAGAAAATTTAATACTTGTTCAACTCAAAACCTTCAAGCAATAAGGTTATAGAAAAAAAAACTACATTATAGATATAATAGCTTAAATGATTAGTAACTTTATCTATTTTATTTATGAGATATCCAATTATATTATATACAAGTACTTACACAAGCTCATAAACTTGAAATCTGAACAAAATTTAAAATAAATAAGATATAAAATAAGATATAATTTGACATGTGTTTGAGCTTAAAGTAGTTTAACACAATGTTATCTTAAATATTATTTGGTGTGATGCTCAAGTTTAAGAAAACTTAATTTGATGCAAGGTAACTTTTTATAATGTTCAAGTATTGGACAATAACTTTTTTCTTGAGTTCATGAAATAGTAACTTGATATATTATCAATATGAATAATCATTTTGTAATGCAATATTGAGTTGGTTAAAAGACACAACTTTTACCATTTAAAATGATGTTTTTGTAGGAAACACTCTTCTTTTCCCATATAAAATGACTTTATTTTACTCTTATATTTTCATTTTGTTCGCATTAAGATTGTTGTATATTGTTTCTCCCATGTCATTATCTTCTTCCTCTTTAGTTATCTCAGTGAATAATTATAGGCATGACATTATTTATTATCCTTTTTATCATCATGTTTAGTTCAGTTTGGATGATATGATTGTAGGCTACTGGGAATCCATGGTTGCTGGGGAGGTCATAAGCATAAGAGAAATTATTTGATGACCATAATTAAAAGCTTTAATATCTAGTAAAAGTATTCTAGTGGAAACTGTCATTGGTGAAATGTACTTCCGTTAGATGTAAAAGGATAGTAAGACATCTCACAATTTTAAGGGAAAGAGCAAAGTCCCTTATCTTGAACTCAAACAAATTTCCAAAATCAAGAAAACTTCTAAAGTTGACCCTAATGCCAATAGAAAAGATAATATCCTCTCATTACCATTTTAAAGGATACTTACATATATGGGGGTAAAGGATATTTAGGTACATGGGATCGCTGACTTTTATTCTTCAAAGTTCTTGACTGTTGTGTCAATATTTAATTTTTTCAAGATATATGTATTGCTTAAGCTAAAACCAAACAAATTTCATGGTGGTCAATAAATGCTCAACCTTTGATATAGTGGTGATCACTTGTGTGTATGATTATTGATTCAAAGACTTAAATATATCAATATCATTTTGAGGTATTGGATAACCAAATGTTGATCAAGCTCAACATCGCTTTTACCTAACTTTGTCCTATAAGCTGGGCATTTCTCAAGATTTTTCAAATAACATGCTCCTTTATTAAAAATTAAATATACCATAAATGAATTCTTGTATTTTTACCACGTGATTGATGGATTTAGGTTTCAGGATTTAGATCTCTTTGAATGATGCTCAGTATGATAATTTTTCTCTCTCCTTAAACTTAATCTTTCAAAATCTCAAAGAGTCATTTTTTTTTTGTGTCAATTGTTCCCTTTCAATGTCATTAAAAATATTTTTTGTTCTTTATTAGTAGAAAATTTCTCTTAATATAAGTCTTATATAGAGTACCTTCTCATTGTAGAGGATAAGGAATATATTCAACTTATTAAAAAAATTCCTCCTTTCATAAATTTTAACGACATGAATATTGTTTCATGTGTCGAGGACCAATAGACAATATTTAAAGGTAATATATATGTATATATTATCTTCAATGTCTTTTTTGTATTGTTTTACTAAGTTTTGTAGAAGTAATGATTCCCAAATTCGACTACAAGAAGTTCAAAGTTGAGTTGCATGCCTATTGTTGATCAAACGACCTTACTCAATAGGCCATCAAAAAGAAAAAGCAAATGATTTCCTTTTAAGACTTTGAAAACCCTCTAGTGATAAATGCTAAAATAACACAAAACTCCAATGAACAACACCACATGTCCAAGAAGGTATTAACCAATAAACTATTCCATTGTCAACACCTTCCAACCTTACTCCTCCACCAAAAAAATAAATTTTGTGCCAACAAAGTATCGATGTGGATTCTCCATGGAATACATTGACCCTAATATGATCCAAGTTAGAATTCAAGCAATTTTTTTCTTAAATGGTGCTCGATGATCTTCAAAATTGGCTTGTGGTTCCATGTTGATGTCATCAATATGATTCTCATTGTCCTCAATCAGGACCATACTGACATGGTTGCAATGGTGTGACTTTCGTCACTTTTCCTCTATAGCAAAGTGGTAATTGGTTCTATAGTCAAATTTTGTGTTTTAACTTAAATGCTTAGTGCAAATTATGTTTTTTCCTCTGGATATTTTCAATGCAATGATAATACTTTTAATTTTGAACGTAAAGTTCTCCTTCCTCCTTATGGTTGAATTTAATAATAACAATGCTCTCATATTTGGTTGGGAACTTCACAACCATGTGCTGTAAGGAGATGAGATCTTTGAGTTGATTTGAGTCCCATACTAAATGAGTATATTACACAATATTTTTCTTTAATGTTTATGTACAGTAACTTATCAAATTTTTGTGCTACTACCCAATATAGTGTGCATATTTATGCTATAATATGCAATACTTCTTTAACAAACTCTAGTTAAGGCTTTGGATATTGCTTGTTGAGGTTTACATGGAGTTTGAGTTTTGAGAGACCAATAAATTACATGAGTTGAATAATCCTAGTTTGTGAGGGTTTTTCATAGTTCCCAGTTACTAATATCAATCATGACAACCATAGGTTATCCCATAGAGGATCATTATTTCTAAAATCATGATTTATGAATGTAATTAAGGGAAGGGATATCTTCAAACTAGATTTGATGGATTTGACATTATAAATTGATCGGAGATGATGCTTCCTAGCATAATTGGTATTTCCATTACAAATGAAGCCACCAATTATGGTATTGACTCAAAATATTTCTTGTATATCAAACTATTATAGTTTTCTTATGTTTTTAATTTGAGGTTATAAGCCCTTCTTATATCACAACCTCCTTGTTGGAAGATGTGTGTATGAATTGTATTTGGACCTTGTGAGTGATACTCAAAGCTTCATTCTTGATTAACTCAAATTTTTAAGGTTATGAAATGTACTTCTTTGCCTTCGTTTTTAACATGGTATTTTCATCAAGCTGAATGTACCCAATTGCTCATGCTCTTAACTTATCCATGTCTTTGACTGATTGATGTATAGCTCATGAATTCAATAAGGAAGTAAAACATACTATTATTGACCTATAATAAACAAACATCAAATATCGAGGATTCTATTGTGCAAAACTTCCTTAATCCTCATTATCAAACACAAGATTTTTTTTTTCTTAGAGATTACATAAGCAACAATCATAATCTTGAAGATCTATATGACAAATAAACTAGAAGACCAAGTATAGTACTAGAATATTCTTTCTAGTGCTTTTGCTCTAAGCTTTTTGTGTAATCTTTAGACTTTGTATTTTTTTATTATGGTGTTACTCACTTGTAAGACAATTCTTGTGTCATATTTACTCTCAAAGTTAATCTTCATTCAATTTATCTTACTTAACATGACTGACAACTAAAAATACTCAAGATCTCGGTCTCAAAGGAAGACTATGAAGAAATAAATAGGAATGGTTGATAAATTCGATGTAATCAAGTTTGATTAGTGAAATGTTTAAAAACTTCTTGAAGGAGAACTCGACATAACCTAAGTGTTGTTCTATGTCTATTAAATGGACTGGAAATTTTACAAAGAAAATCTCGTAGCTCTATTCAAACCTTATTTGTAGAGTTTATCTATTACTTTAAATCATACTTAAAACTTGTGAGATAAAGTTTGAAAAGAATAAATGTTGCAAGACACTCAATATTTTAAAGTTGTAATGCATTGATTTAAAGTTATAAAATCTTGTTGCATTGCTGCCAATTTTTCATATATTAGTTATATTTTTTCTCTACATCTCTTTTGATTCTATCTTTGAAGTCGTTAATAATTGATAATTCGTTCATCTCACCTATTCATGAATTTAAAAAAAGTGTGATTTCTCACAAAACAATGAATTTGTCTCTTACTTCCACTTACAAAAAATAGAATGTCTCTAGTTGAGTTGTTAATGAGACAAAATCTTCGATCTCTATAAGTTAAAGTGTCAACTTCGATAAGAAATAAGTAATAATTGAATAAAGAATCACTTACTTGCGGATGATAGTCTGACACTCAAGTTAATAAATGAATAATGAAATAAGAGTGTAATGTAAACGATTTATAAAACTAAATAATAATTGAATTGAGTGTATCTTCTAAAGAAGTATTCTTATCCGAACTTTGAAAATCTTGTGTCTTGGATTATTGATATTATAAATATCCTAAGATGTAATTGCAATATGATATCATATTACATATGTAATAGAGGAGATTAAATTGTATTTTTTTAATGATTATTCTAAATTATATTTTAATAAAAAAAAGGATAAATACATGTGAGATAATCTCCAAATACTATCAATGTCTAATTTTACTTTAATTGGATCTTTCCCTACCACATCATCCTTAAAACATTCTTACAAGTTTTTCTCTAATATAAGATATTATAAGACCTGTAGTTATGTAATTTTTATTTATAATTCAACTTTTTACAATCTAGAAATCATTTATTACATCGTATTAAAATTTAAAAAAATTAATTCTTAAACTGCAAGTCTTAAATTTAAGCCTTTTTGTATGCGACATCAACATCAGCATAATGCAATAAAAAAAATGTAATAAATAATATATTTGAAGCTTAACACTACAAATGACATAAGATATAATTATTGAACATAAAAGAGAAGGGAACACGTTAATATTGTTGTATGGAATGATTAACAAAAGTCAAAAAGGCAGCATCGGATACACTATACACGCGTCAGCAAGACAAACTCGGCTGTCTTCCATTGGGCGTTTCACTTTAGACCACGTGTCATGCATTGATTAGCCAATCAAACATCATCATAATAAAGATAAAAATAATAATAATAATAAGAATAGAAGCTATATACATTAACTTTGGTTTTGTATGGTTGATGGGCTTAGGGCTTACTCCCAGAAACACTCCAACCCCACCCTTCTCACTGTACTGAAGAAGGACACAGAAGGAAGCAGCATAAAGCGATGGAGAGAGAAGATAACACATTACCTCACCACACTAATACTATTACTATTACTAACACTAAACAGAGAAAGAGAGAGAGAGAGAGTTTCATTTCATTTCAATCTGAATAATAAGTGAATATCTCTCGTAGTGTCGTACACCATACACCACACGCATACATTTGTACACAGACATGGGACCATTTCCCTGCGTTTAAATTTTGATCTTTTTCGTGGACGACAGGATCCGACTCTGCCGCTTAACTCTCTTCCCTCTCTATATCATCCTTTCTCCTTCACCTTTTATCTCTCTCACTCCTTTTTCTTCTTTCTTTCTAACCTTCTCCTATGGAAATGGAGGACCATCATCATCATCACCATCATCATCAACATCATGACCAGCAGCAACACCAGCAACAGCAGCAGTATGCCATCACTGATCTCAGGCAACTCATGAACGGCCCGAGGGCCACCCATTTCCCCTCCATGCCGCCGCAGCCCAAGGCGGAGCTCTTCCCCGGCGGCCACCCCAACCTGGCCGCCACGCAGCACTTCGAGATGATGATGTTTGGTCGTCAAGTGGCGGACATAATGCCTCGGTGTCTTCATGACTTTGCCTCTACCGATTCCGCCACGAATAATAACAATACGAACATCGCTGCTGCGACTCCCACCACCACCACTAGCGCCTCCACTCCTCCGCTTAGTTGCTTAGAGGGTGAGACCGCAGGATGCATCGGTGGAGACGCCTCCACTGGAAGATGGCCCAGACAAGAGACTCTCACTCTTCTTGAGATCAGATCTCGCCTCGACTCTAAATTCAAAGAGGCTAATCAAAAGGGTCCCCTATGGGATGAAGTTTCTAGGTAGGTACCATTTTTATTTTCTTCTGTTTCAAACAGTACTCTCTCGCTTCTCTTTTCAACCTTTTTTTTTCCTCAACTTGAACATCTCAAAATGATAATTTGTTTGTTTGTTTGTTTCTTTGGGATTGAAAATTAAAATAATGAAAACAAGAAAAACAGTGGACAAAACAAACACCTAAGTTTAAATATATCTTTGTAACTACCTTCTTGACGGTTTCCTACTAACATGACTGCACTTAATTGGTTTTAATTGGGTGACTATAGTAGTGACACTACTTTCTGGAAGCTCTGGTAGAAATATAATAAGGCACTAATTGTTTGAGGTGACTATACTATATACACTGGTCGTCTCGCTACTCAATTTTTGATTATTGATCGTGTACTTCGAAGTGCTTTGAGTTCATATACCAAGATTAGTACGTCTCTAACACTGCCCCTTTTCGCTTTTAGAAATTTCCTAGCCTATTTAAGTGCAAGTGCTAGCCTCCCCTTTAATACTAGTTTTTCCCTACGCAAAATTCATTCAACTTTCGGAAGCTTTTGCAGCTGCCTATTTTAATTCTAGCTATTATCTCGTGGAATGACATCAACCGCAGGCTCTTCATTCAATGAATCATATTTCTATACCCATTCCAATGCTCATTTGCTAAAACTAGGTTGCTATAATAACATAGAGAACGTCACTGCATGACATTGGCTAGCTTTTTATTGTTATTATTGTTATTATGAACGCTCACATCATTCACAGCTCAGACTAGGGTTCCATGTTCCATCACCTACGTTGAGCTCAGTTAGGCATTTTTGTTTCTTGTGTTAATGTTGAAGGATCATGTCTGAAGAACATGGATATCAAAGGAGCGGGAAGAAGTGCCGGGAGAAGTTTGAGAACCTGTACAAATATTACAAGAAGACAAAGGAGGGAAAAGCAGGAAGGCAGGATGGGAAACATTACAGGTTCTTTCGTCAACTTGAAGCCTTATATGGGGAAAACAGTAACCAAACATCGGTGCCAGAAACCAATTTTGGTAGCAGCAGCCTTCGTTTCAACGCAAACAGCCACAACCCTTCTCAAACAAATCAAGAAATGTTTCACTCCCAGAAGCATTGTGATAGCCTAAGTCTCACCAACTCCACTGATTTGGACACGTCATCATCGGATGACAATGATCAGAATAGCACTGGAGGACTCAAGGACAATGACTCCACGGAGAAGAGGAGAAAGAGGCTGAGCGGTAGAAGCTGGAAGGTGAAGATAAAAGACTTCATTGACTCACAGATGAGGAAGCTGGTGGAGAAGCAAGAGGAGTGGTTGGATAAACTCACAAAGACACTGGAACAGAAAGAAAAGGAGAGGGTGTTCAGAGAAGAAGAGTGGAGGAGACAAGAAGCTGTGAGGTTGGAGAGGGAACACAAATTTTGGGCTAAAGAGAGAGCATGGATTGAAGCCAGGGATGCTGCTTTAATGGAGGCTTTGCAAAAACTAACAGGAAATGAGATGATAAAGAGTACTCAATCTCCTGAGGGTCGTATGGTAACTGGAATTCAAAACCATAGTGAAAACCTGAATGAAGATGGGAGTGAAATACTAAATAGTACTACTGTCAGAGGTGCTGAAAGCTGGCCAGAATCTGAGATTACTAGGCTTCAACAACTGAGAGCTGAGATGGAGACAAGGTATATGCAAAGTGGGTGTTCAGAAGAGATTATGTGGGAGGAAATAGCAACCAAAATGGCTTGTTTTGGTTACGAAAGGAGTGCTTTAGTGTTCAAAGAGAAATGGGAAAGTAGCAGCAACTATGCAAGGAATGCTAAAGATGGAAACAAGAAGCGCAAGGAAGACCCTAGAGGTTGTTTCTACTTCGATAACAGCGAACAGTCTTCTCTGTATAACCAAGGAGGGGCCTATTGTGATATTAATGATCAAAGGCACGAGAGGAGGCTGCAAAATGATGGCTCTTCGCCTTCGAATTCAAATGTTGGAAATGCAGTTGCTGGTGACAATTGCTTTCCCTTCTTGATGACTGAGAGTGCAAATTTGTGGGAGAACTATAGCTTAAAGGTTAATAAAGCAAGCCAAAACCAGTGATGAGATGGAAATAAGGTTGACACTCGTCAGAGGCACGAAAATTTCACAGCCATTTATCTGAGACGATCTCCCGTTATGTAAGCAAGAGCTAACTAATGAGGGTCGTTTACGTATAGGGACTGGTGATGATAAAGTGGTCAATCTCATTATATTTATGGGAATCAAGGTGAAAAATAATGTGTTCAAGTCACGTACTTAAGTTTAATGAGGAGTCATTGACAAATATCACTGAATTGTTGGGGTATGAATTTGACACTGATTCAGGTGAGTTAGGTTTCTTTTATGCGTGCAAATGGAGTTTGCAATTGTATTACTTCATATGTTGCATCTTCCAATGATGTTTATATCACCATTTGGTCACCGTCTTTCTCCTTCCACACCCATCTTGCACTTTTTTTAGTATTTTTTGGATATTTATCTGTGCGGGCCTTTTCTGTTTGTGTACTGAAGGTTGTAATTATAAGGTAGCAATTTCTTTGGTTTTATTTATTAGTCGATATTTTTATGAACGAGGAAAAAGTGATGTATTGATGGATATTGTTTAAGCATGGAATATTAATTGTTTCAAGCATAAAAAAAAGGCCTGATTTTCTTTGAGAAGGTATCTTTTGAATTAAAGGACCATCATTTCTGCTGGTTTAGACTAGGGTACTACCTTCAACTCGAACATAGTAATACTATTTGATTAGCCAATAAATACTTAAATAAGAAACTTTTTAGAGTTGTCACTGAGCTAGGTTATATTGCAGCCTCGCGTGCGCACTACTATTGGGCACATTAAACTAAAGAAAGTGTTTCATACTTGTATAATCGAATCTCTAAAAGATTATAAAAATGAAATGCATTATTATACCTAACAAAAAGATATAATAACATTTAAATTTAAAATGTCTTCAATCTATCCCAACTTTTCACAGCTTACACTGATCCCAGTGATTCGAAAAAAAGCATTTCATAACAGCAACATTTTCTATTGCTTGGCCTACTTAACCAGAATGAACCAAAACCCCAACCCGATCAAACCTTACTAATTCAAGGGCGCGCAAAGTTGCAAAAGTGGTGGCTCATTGCAAATGAAACTTCTCCATTGCACGCGGTCTGAAGCTATATTTTGTGTTAAAGGTGGACGGATACAAAAACGTTCAACTAACATTATATATATATATATATATATATATATATATATATATATATATATATATATTATAAGTTCTAGTAGAACATCTCTGTACTATTTAGCCTGATAGGTCACTAACGTGTCTATACTATTGGCTGGTTTGTACAGAAGGATCAATAAATGTTATCCAGCAAGTAACTGCACGGGAATTCTCTATAGCCATACAGCTCTCAGTTTTATTGTGTGGTCCTAGTTGGCTGTGATATGGAACAAGGGAGAAGCAAAATCCTTGACAATAGTGCATTGACCTCTTTTCTGGTATTTTCTTCCTTTTTTGCATGAGAAAACAATTATACATAACATAACAAGTGAACATAGAACTTAGCAAGCTCCAGTTCAAAATCAAATCAAGCTTCCATTTAAGCATGCTTAATTGCTTACATTCCTACATCATTTGCTGACTTAATAAGCTTCTGCTTCCATTTTTACTAATCAATATAGGCAATAATTAACATCAGTAATGAGATATGAGAAAGTAGAAAAAGGGTTTTATGAGAAAAAATGTGTAGCAATATTGAGTTTTGGGGAGTTTGGTTGAATAATTGAGGAATAAGGGGTAGCTTAGGTTGAGAGATGTGTGAGGCATTGAGTTTAGAAGCTCTCCTATATTTATATATATAATAAGGAAAGGAAAAAATTAAAACCCTACCTTGCGAGTGGCGTGTACTGGCCCTGGCGTGGCGTATGCCATTGGAAGGTGAATCAAGCATTAATACATGATAAAGTGAGGAAAGTGAAATAGCCCACACCCCAAAATGAAATTATTTATTTTATACTTTTTGTTGGAGAAGTGAGTGACAGTAGCATGACATGTACACAGGGTCTTATCTGCAGTGTAAGTATTTTGTTGCATTCTGAGGGTATGTGGTAGTGGCACTACTATCGCTACTACTACACAGATACATACATATGCATAAGCATTACATAAATATTACTGATACATCTTACGCTCCTGGGCAGACAGTATCCGTACCTGGGAAAGAGTAAAGAAGTTTCCTGCTAAAGGAAAACCAAATGCAAAGGGTTGGGGAGACATATTGGCAGTCATTATCATAACACACAAAACACAATTTTGGTTCCTCTCTTCAACCTCCTTCCTTGCTTTGTCTTCACGCTTATTAGAGGCAGTTAAGTAATTAGGTAGTCAAAGGAGCAAAATCGTATCACGTGTACAATAATGGAAAGATGATACCAAATTAAAGTGTTTATATATATATAACAATCTGCTTTTTCTCTGATGCCCCTGACGTGACTACTTAGTCAGCTGCACCCTGCACCTCAAGAAAAATCAAAAGAAAAAAAAAGGTTATGTACTAGTCCAGCATCAAGATAAGAAATTCTGGCTTTGAGGTGCTGCTTTTAATTATTTAGTGCTGTAAAAGGTAAGCTTTATCCTTCTCACCCTTAGTTAAAAATATGCAATCAGGTTCTGACTTCTCAATGGCAACGAGAGGGAAATGCTTCCTCATACACTGGTGTCTATATAAAGTTTCTTAGTAGGCTAGGCCAAATATAACTACCCTATCGTAGCCACTACAATTCATAACTCTTGCCCTCATCAAGACTTTATCATTTTCCATTTGCTTTTTTTTCTAATAGGGTTGGAGAGGGTGCATGGTTGAGTGAACATCTGGTGGGATACCTAATTAATCTCCATCTCCTTTCCATTTCCCAAAATGGGATGTTTAGGGTGGATAATGGAGAGAGTTAAGGAAGAAAAAGAGAAAAAGTTATATATGTCACAGCTAAGTATGGTTAAGAAAAGTAGACAAAATAATGGGGTGAAAATCAAATCAAACAGAAACTGAGTGAATGTAAATAACTTTTCCTGATACTATTTTGAATTTTTTTTCCATCAAACTCGGCCTGCTAGGCTCATGCACTGACTAAGCTTTTGAGATGAAAGCTCCTTGTTTCAGATTTTGTTTGTCTGGTTCAGGCAACTTTGATTTTATTTTGTTTTAGAATCCTTGTTTTGGTTTAATTTGCCCAAGGCTATGTAGTGTTTCTTTTAGAACCCTGGTACGATTTCATTATGAAACCTTTCATGCATTTTGAATTTATCTTTTACATTCCAAAAACCAACTATGAGATGTTTGAGAAAATTGTGAGCAAATTCCTTCCTTCACTTTCATACTTCTCTTTCCGCACTTCCATAGAGTTGGCGAGATAACCATTACACCTTTAAAGAAAAAATACAAGTAATTCACTGTTTTGAACATCCCCTCTTCCTTCTCGCCACCGCACCCCATCTTCGTCTTCCTTCCCACCGAAGCCAATCTTCCTCTTCTGAGTGAGTCCGAGCCCCTCTTCCTCTTCTCAAACGTAACACCCCATCTTACATAGTTATCAATTACAAACATCTTACGAAACTAAGACACTTCTCTTAAATGACGTGTACTCATATCGCATACCGACACTCGTATAACACTTGTAGGATACGGTGTCCAATTCAAAAAATATTTGTTGAATTTCTGACAATTCTAGTAAGGTTCTAACACAATTACAAAAAAGATAAATACATTAATTTTCTAAAAATTCAAACTTATTGTATAAATTTTTATTATGATTATAAAAATAAGAAACAAATCTTTTTGAATCAGTTATGAAAAATATTTTACTGCTCCAAAAAATAATCTGAAACATATTTGTGCACATAAATCTTTATTGTCAATTTATATAATTCATAATTATATAATATATAGATTTGTGTCCCGTATCTAACATTTTAAATATTATAAGTATCTTCGTGTCCATGTCAGTGTCTGTGCTACATAAAAGACATCCCTTGTTTCTTGTTTTTTTTTAAATAATAGTTTGACAACCCTTAAAGTTGTAAACGTTTAAAAATAAATATATATAATAAAGAATACATTTAAAATTAAATGATATAAAAAAAATTAAAATAATAATATTGAAAGTTGTAATGTAATTATATAAAAAATTGTGAATTGTCAATGTATCATTATTTTTTTTATAACCACAATACTTCTCGTAATAATTGTTTCTGTGGAAAATTAAAAAAAATTATAAAATCCAACAATATATATGTTTTTTTAAATACATTATGAAATCTACTATATTTATTATAAATTTTACAATTTAAAATATATTTTTTAAGAATTAAATGATATTTCCCAATGACCTATAGGAGAGAAGAAACATTCAAATTGTGGGCTGCAGAAAGTTGGCGTTGTTTTTCCCTGCACCACTATAGGTTTTTCGGTACCCCATAACTTTATAATTTCAAAAATATCCTTGTAAGTAAGTTAAATATTTGAAGTTATGGTTATGAAGGTGTGTTGGCTGTGTGTATCCTGTATTGTGAAATGTGGTGAATCTCTGGATTATCCATAATTAATTGAAAGGTGAGGTAGTTTCTGAACAATTTGAAACTCATAACTGGAAAAATGTTATAGATTAGACAATTTTCAAAGTTATATTTTCAACAACATATTCTAAATTACATAAACCAAAATTCAATACCTAATCCAGAAGTAGCTTCTGCTATATAATCCAAAAATATTTTTTTTTAAATTATTTCTAGATTGTTCAAATTTAGTAAACAATTTCAAATTATAAAATGACTTCCAACATACAAAATTCAAAATATTTACAAAATACGAAACAACGAAAGACCTAGTAACAAACCAGTGAACAAAATTAATAAAATATAACTCAAAAACTAATTTTTTCACCATAAAACCACAAACAAACTATCAAATCCTCCCAAAATAGATAAAAAAAAAAGCCACAAAAAAATCTTCAACGAGCTCAAATAGGTGTCGGGGTGCTTGGGCTTATTAGGGCGCTCAGAAAAATAGAAAGCATGAAGAAGGTAAAAAATTGACCAATGCTATTGGGTTTAAATAGCAATTCTAATGGCAAGGAACTTAGTTTCACCATTACAAAGCCCAAATTATTGATACCACCATGAGCCTTCTTATTTTCACGTATTACGTCCTATTTTTTCTTCTCTCTAAAAATATGATTTCATGGTTGGTAATACACAATTTCTAGTATTGCCAAATTATACAAACAAAAAATGTGTTTGCTGTGTTATGTTTCAATAAGCACTTAATCCAGTGGAAACTTGTTTTCATTGGGTACATCAGTCAAAATTCATAAAAGAAACATATTTTTATCATTTACTCCGAAGTTAATTCTATATACAGTTTTTACTTGTTTAGTTTTTTATCATTTAATTAGTAGTATGTGATCAGATACAAATTACCATTTTTTAATTGAAATTGATTCATTTCAATAATATTTACTTCTATTAATAGTGATTGAATTTAGTATGACAAATTATCTTTTAAAATAAAATTAAATATGATACAAGTTATTATTTTTAATTGTTATTGACTTAATTATTATATAAATAACTTTTTTAACTGTATTAAAATTTGAAGGCTTAAATTTGTTTTAGGTTGAAAACAAAAAAACATTTTTTAAATAGTAATAATTAAAAAATTTAAATTTAAAAGAACAAAAATAAACTTTTCCTAAGGAAACAAACTTTGAACCAAAGAGTGAATTATAATTTATTTGAAATTAAATAGACGGACAAAGATCATACAACACTAATAATAATAGTAACAATATTCTATAATTAGTAATAATAATAATAATCTATAAATATTAAAAAGAATATTCTCTTTGTAACCATCTTTTGTGTGCATAATATAACCCATTCTTTTATTTATTATTTATATTTTTCAATTATACTTTTTATTTTTTATTATCATAATAAAAAAAGACAGCACCTCTTTGTTTCCACTAACTAAACATAATAACCACATTTTATAGTTATACGTTGTTTTCAACTTTTTTTTATTCTCTTTCTTTCTCTAACATCATTTACTAAATTTTATAATCCTCTTTTGTTCTCAGTTATATAATTTTCCGAAATTTATATATAAACTAAAACGTAATTTTAATGAAAAAATTTTAATGATTGATGAAAAAGAACAAAATTAAAATCGGGTAACCAGCATGGGCAAAGTTTTATGCAAATATGCTGGAAGCAAAATGCTTTTTCACAAGCCAATCTCATTGAAACAAAGAACAAAACATCTTCACAATACAAAACTGAATCATAGAAATCCAAGGGGGAACTAGCATGACAAGCAATGATACCAAGCCAATTTAGCTTGGTGCAATTATTCCTTAATCCTATAACCGAGAGTGCAAAGCAAAACAAAGAACATGAAAGGAAAATGTAGAACCAGAAGTGCAAAAATCTGTCCAAAAGAAGCCAACACCTTCTCTCTAGTACTTGTAGTCCTAGACATGGAGAGACTAGAAGCACCCTCAGAAAAGGTAGCGTCACCTTTGTAGGTTCCCAAGGTTGTTTGTGAATTTGCCTTGCACCAAGCAATGAAAGCATCCTCATGAGCCTTCTTAATGTTTTCATCTTTCCCACCCCATGCCTTAAGAGTGCTCTATTGAAGGGCCCTTCCAAAAGAGAAAGAAAGAGACCATGGCTGTAACTTGTTCACGGCATTCAAGTTGAGGGTTGCCTCCTCCTCACTCTGCCCACCAGACAAGAAGACAATAGCCGGAACTGCAGCAGGAACAGTTCGCTGCAACGCCCTAACAGTGTATTGAGCTATCACCTCTGGGGTGACCTTTGGGGACTCAGAACCAGGATTCGGCTTCAACAAAGTTCCTTCAAGCAGAACATGGTGATCATTTAGTGCCTTGTAGCATGCAGCACGAAGTCATGAGGTCCATCCACCAGGATCTCTGGCTCCACAATAGGCATCAGGCCATTCTCCTGGCATATGATTGCGTATCGAGCAAGACCATATGCATTTTCATGGATAGCCATTCGTTAGAACCGATCTTGAGCACAGCACGCCATTTGGCCAAACGAGCACCGGCTTCATAGTACTTCTGGCAACGCTGACCAAGGCCATTCAAACCTTGAGTGGTAGTAGTTTCACCATTAGTTCCAGCAAGCTCCACAATGCCCTCGTCAACCTTAATACAGGAAGAACGCCACCTTCCTTCAACAACTCTACAAAGGGTTTTCCTGCAATAAATTACATGAAAAAAATTCACTGGGGGAAAACAAAAATCATGGCAAGACGAACAAAAAAAATTCAAATTTAGATATCCAATTCCTAATTATCCAAATCCATATTATTTTTAAGTCCATTTCAATGAATTTATCTCAAATCCAAATCCATATTTTGGGATTTTAAGTCCAATTTATTTAATTGGATACATTTTTTATTATCCAAAATCGATTTTGGGTTGGATTTTGAGTTGACCCTAGTCCACGTTGAGTCGAGTCAACCCGGGCCTAGATCGAGCTAAGTTGACTTGAGCCCTAACCCAATCATGTCGACTCGGACCTAGATTGAATCAAATCAACCCAAAAAAGGTCCAATCAAGATGACACAGGACTAGGTTGACGGGCCAAGTTGAGTCAACCCGAGCCCAAATTGAGCCCAGTTGATCAAGACCTATGTCGAGCCCAGATGATCTGGGTTCATGTCGAGCTAAGTTGACTAAGATCCAAGTCGAGCTGGGTTTGCCCGAACCCAAATAGAGACGAGACGGCTTGTGCCCAAGTCGAGTCAAATCGAGCCGAGTCGGTCTGGGCCCCTATTGAGTCGAGTCTTCCCGAGCACATGTAGAGCTGATTCGACCCAGGCCTAGGTTGAGCCAAGTCGATTTGGGTCCTAGTAGAGCCGAGTCGGCCCAGCCTATGTCAAGCTCAGTCGGCCTGGGCCTAAGTCGAGTTGATTCAGCCCGTGCACAGGTCAAGCCTAATCGGCCTCGCCCATGTTGAGCAAGCGCCTGGGCCCAGTACAAGTTGAATCGGCAAGGGCCAAGGTCGAGCCGAGTCGAGTCAGCTCATGCCTACATTGAGTCGAATCGGCTCGAGTTGAGGTCAAGCTGATTCGGCTTGTGCACAAGTTGACCTTTGTCTTGGACCCATGTTGAGGCAGATCGACCCTGGCCAAGGTCGAGCTGATTCAGCCTCAGGTCTGGTACCAGGTTGAGTTGGTGTGAGTCCAAGTCGAGTTTAGTCGATTTGGACCCAGATCGAGCTGAGTCGGTCCAGGCCCAAGTCAATCCAAGTCTGCCCAGGCTAGGGGTGGTCATGGATTGGATTTTTCAAAATCCAATCTAGATCCAATCCAAATCCAAATAAATGGATTGGATTTAAAATCCATATCCATTTTAACGATATCAAATTTAAATGGATCTTTTTTAAAACCATTTAAAGTGAATTAAATCTAGATTCAATCCATTTTGTTAATTAGATTAAATCCACTTTGTCAATTACATTAAATCCATTTTGATATGGACACAAACTAACTTGGCTCGAACCGGCCTAAGTCGACTCAACCTGAACGCGGACCAATTCGGTTCAACATCAGCCCGGGCCCGGACGACTCGACAATGGCCCTGATCTGGATGATTCAACATAAGCCCGAGCCCAGACGACTAGACATCGGCCCGGGCCCGGACGACTCGACAATGGCCCGGGTCTGGATGATTCGACATAAGCCCGAGCCCGTTGGACTTGACATCAGCCCGGGCCCGCTCGGCTCGACATTAGCCCGGGCCCAATCTACTCGACATTGGCCCGGGCCTAGGAGACTCAACATTAACTCGGGCCCGTTCGGCTTGACATCAGCCCAGGCTTGCTCAGCTCGACATTGGCCTGGGCCCGTTGGGCTCAACATCGGACCGGTACTGGGAGACTTGACATTGGCTCGGGCCAGCTCGGCTCGACATTGGCCCGGGCCCAATCAACTTGACATCCACTCAGGCCCGCTCCAATCAACATCGGCCCAGGCCTGGGAGAGACTCGACATTGGTCCAGGCCCGTTCGGCTCAACATCGGGTGGGCACGTTCGGCTTGACATCGACCTGGCCCCATACGGCTTGACATCGGCCCGAGCTTGCTTAGCTCGACATTGGCCTGACCCGTTCGGCTCGACATCAGCCCGACTTGCTTGACTCGATATCGGCCCAGACCAGCTCGGCTAGACATTGGCCAGGGCCCAATCGACTTGACATCGACTCGGGCCCGCTCAACTAAACATCGACCCAGGCCTATTCGGCTTGACATCGGTCCTAGCCCGGGAGACTCGACATTGGCACAGGCCCGGTCGGCTCGACATTTGCCCGAGTCCAATCGACTCGACCTCGACCCGGGCCCGGGAGATTCGACATTAATTCTGGCCCGTTCAGCTTGACATTAGCTCGGGCTTGCTCAGCTCAAGATTGGCCTTGGCCCGTTCGGCTAGACATCGGTCCGGGCCTGGGAGACTCGACATTGGCTCGAGCCCGCTCGACTCAACATTGGCCATGGCCCAATCAACTCAACATCTACCTGGGCCCGAGAGAGACTCGACATTGGTATGGGCCCGTTCGGCTCGACATCAACCCGACTTGGTTGACTCGATATCGGCCCAGACTAGCTTGGCTTGACATCGGCCAGGGCCCAATCGACTTGACATCAACTCGAGCAAACTCACTCGACATCGACCCAGGCCTGTTCGGCTTGACATCGGCCTGAGCCCGAGACACTCGACATTGGCTCAGGCCCGGTCGGCTCGACATTGGCCCGGGTTCAATCAACTCGACATTAACCCGGGCCCGTTCAGCTCGACATCAGCTCGGGCATCCTCAGCTCGAGATTGGCCTGGGCCCGTTCAGCTCGACATCGGCCCGAGCTCGGGAGACTCTTCATTGGCTCAGGCTCGCTCGCCTCGACATTGGCCCGGGCCCAATCAACTTGACATCTACTCAGGCTCGCTCCACTCGACATCGGCCCCGGCCCGAGAGAGACTCGACATTGGCCCAGGCCCGTTTGGCTCAACATCGATGTGGGCTCGTCCGCGTGGGCCCGTTCGACTTGACATCGGCCCGGGCTTGCTCAG
>Ga0123342_1003518_pt1 | contig 25065 bp, 10 predicted proteins | sample Turbeawhitnodule_FD_89960 | JGI IMG/M metagenome (GOLD analysis project Ga0123342, IMG submission 89960) | Root nodule microbial communities of legume samples collected from Mexico - Turtle bean Mexico white nodule | ecosystem: Host-associated > Plants > Roots > Nodule | place: Mexico: Nepantla... | reverse complement strand
TTGATTTACAAATGCGGTTCTAGGGTAAGACCGCATTTGTAAATCAATTAAAATGAATTACAACTGCGGTCATAGTAAAGACCGCATTTGTAATTCATTCTGAATTGAATTACAAATGCGGTCAAAAATGCCACCGCGTTTTTTACAAATGAGTTTAAACGTAAAGCCGCACTAAATAAATAGTCGTTGTTTTCAAATTTTGTACTAGTGCTCTCATCTTGAACCTAAAATCTAAAATGGTAGTTTTGGGGTGAAGCAATGAAATGATAAAAAAAAAATGAAAAAAAGTGTTAACATTCTTATGATTTTATTTGTTTTTTAAGAAATTATAGGTGGTTAATATTTGTGTTAAAGTAGTATCTTTGGATTTTTGAGGAGTCTGAGAAAACTTTCTTCTAAGAGTTGGATTGTGTTAGGATTGGTATGACATACTTAACACTTAACATCCAAAAAAAAAAAATTGCCAAAAAATTTAAAACAACTTTGTTTAAAAAGTAGGAAAAGGATGACATTTTTTTAAAGTAATGCTTCACTTTTCCCTCAAAACAAAAAGTCCAATTTTATTTTTAATGGCCTCTTTTGCTTCCACTCAAATCTCAATTAGATTGGTGAAGACTAAATCAATAATCATCTCACCACATATGTACAAAGTTATATATGCACGAAATTTACATTTACAAAATTTTCCTCTTAACACAAGTTTGAGTGAAACAAAGAGTTAAAGAAAGTTGAGCAAATTTCCAATGCTAATATTTAACAACTCTCTTATCTTGTTTTCTAAAAACCATAGGAAAAAAAAAAACCTTTTGCAAATGCTCGTGCTAGAAAGTACCAATTTTTTTACTGATTTATTGAGATTTTTTTTTTATCAATAATGCATTTTAACTATTATTTGATTGGAAATAAATCTGTCAATAATATTAAATTAGCTAGAGATAAAACCAGGATAATTATCTGTGCTTAAATAGCATTTTCTTGTACTAGTAAAACAGTAAAGAGGTGTAATATAATAACATTATATATGGAATATTTCTAGAGTTCCTCTCTATAGATCTTCTCTGCAGTGTGAAATCCAATTTTAACTTATAATCACATCACAGTTGTTGGTCAAACACAAATAATGCCTTCAGAAGTTGCTGAATTTCCTGAATAATTCAGAAATTCTTTTCATTAGTATTTTCAAGCAAAGAACAAATAAACAATTTGAGCATATTTATCATTTTTGAGTTATATATATATAATAAAGATTTTTCCACTTCTGCAAAACCCAAAGGGTGAATCCATGTTATCTAGCAGCTGTTGCAAGTGTCAAATGGTGACAGATAGCAAAATGGAAATAGCTAGTCCAGTACCCCACCATATATTTTTCCCTTGCAATGCTGCACTGTTCTGTAAAACAAAACAAAAATAAGCATAAGATTTGGTCAAAACATAGTTAGCTTATACAAACATAGCTAATTTTAAATTAGTTTTATACTCATTTAAAAAAAAAAACTATGTTTGTACTTTGTACCAAGTCTTCTACCTAAATGACTTTACAATGAATAGTTTTAGAATAAAACAAATATATAATTTACTATTTGAATAAAAATTGAAGTTCAGTATTTTGTAATTCACTAATCACATAAAGAAATTTTGTATGATACTAAGAAGAAAAAAAAAAGACTAAAATAAGTTTCTATTTTTATACAAGAAACTAAAATTTTTAAATTTAACCAACAAAAACAAATTTATTTTAAATTTAAGAGACTCATGGCATATTTAAGTAAAATAAAACATGAATTGTTTTAGGCCATAATGTTTTTTTTGTCTATGTTTGGCTTATGTTATAGTTGAAAGTTTCTTTTTATTTTCAAAATGTGTGCAATTTATTCTTAATGAAAGGTATTATTAATGGATAATGAAAAAATGTTGATGTGGGTAGTGTTGAAGTAATGAGCTTTGTGAGACGTTAATGGATAGTGTAGTTGAAGTTGAAGGGATTACCGCAATGGGAGGTGGTGGTTTGAAAGGAGCAGACGGTGGTGGTAAAACCTTGGCAACTGGTAATTTTGGTGGAGAAGATGACGGTTTAACTCGGGGAGTTGGTAGTTTGAGTGGAGCAGATGTTGGAGTTGTAACTATTATGGGATCAGGGAATGTAACAGGATCAGATATTGGAAATGCAATCACTGGAACTGGTGATTCAACAGGAGCAAATGCTGGAGATGTAGCCTCAGGAACTGGTAATTTCGCTGGAGCAAGTGTTGGAGATGTAGCCTTTGGAAGTGGTGATTTAACAGGAGCAGATGTTGGAGATGTAATCTTAGGAACTGGCAATTTCACAGGAGCAGATGTTGGAGATGTAGCTCTGGGAAGTGGTGATTTTACAGGAGCAGATTTTGGAGAAGTAGGCTTAGGAACTGGTGTTTTAACAGGAGAAGATGTTGGAGATGTAGTCTTTGGAAGTGGTGATTTAACAGGAGCAGATGTTGGAGATTTAGTCTTGGGAACTGGTGTTTTGACAGGAGCAGATGTTGGAGATGTGATCTTAGGAACTGGTGTTTTGACAGGAGCAGATGTTGGAGATGTAATCTTAGGAACTGGTGTTTTGACAGGAGAAGATGTTGGAGATGTAGTCTTGGGAACTGGTGTTTTGACAGGAGCAGATGTTGGAGATGTTATCTTAGGAACTGGTGTTTTGACAGGAACAGATGATGTTGGAGATGCAATCTTAGGAACTGGTGTTTTGACAGGAGCAGATGTTGGAGAAGTAGTCTTGGGAACTGGTGCTTTAACAGGAACAGATGATGTTGGAGATGCAACCTTAGGAAGTGGTGATTTAACAGGAGCAGAAGATTTTGGAGTTGCTGGTGCAGCAGCAGTTGCAGGAGGTAGTGGTTTGGTAGAAGAGGGAGAGGTGGCTGCTGGCAGTGGTGGTTTCTTTGAGGTAGCAGGTGTAGCTGCCACAATTGGTGGTGGATTCCTTAATGGTGTTCCAGAAGAAGGGGATGGTGAAGTTGGGAACTTTGATGGTTGTGGCTGGGCACTTATTGAGGGTAGTGAGAAGCAAAGGGTAGCCAAAGCAAGTGCCCAGAAGAACATTGCAGCCATTGTTGTTGGATATGATTTGGTAGAAAGAGTTATGGTGTTAATTATTTATAGGGTATGGTGCATGTATATGAATTATGGTACAATTTTACCTTCATATATCTACATGTGACCTATATGTCAGTACCAGGTCTCATGTTCTGTTAATATCTGATGAACCAACATACCAAGCTGATGTTTTCTCCTCACTACAAAATTATCTCAAAAGAACCTCTCAACATATATTTGAAAATAATTGTTAATGTAATAAATCATATTTTCTCCTCAAATATACTAATAAGTAATGATATATTTGAGAAATTGTTCCTATGATTCATAATATATATAAAAAAAAAAATTTGTCATTTCATATAAAAAAAACTAAAATTTTAGACAAATAGATGGAATTTTAAACTATAAGTTGTCAGTGTATCACTTTTATAAGTTGTCAGTGTATCCCAAAAACATGAATGACACTAGATAAAATGTGAAATAAAAAGAAATATTACTGTATTTATTTTAACAAATTGTTAATTTTTAAAAAAATTATCTCACCATAAAACAAAATTAGATAGGAGAGAAATGTAAGGAATTTGTTCATTTTATTATTAGTATTTTTTTTTTTTAAGTTTAGGAATACAGGTTTTAGTAGAAAAGCATAATGTCCAAGTATTTTTTTAAATATGTTATTTTTGAAAAAAAATGTAATTATTTTAGATAGATATTTTAAGATATCAAGTTGTTTATATTATCAAACTTTTATTGATAAAATGATGGTACATCTATTAGACTCTTTTTCTATTGCAAATATCTTTATTGTTGTTCCTTCCAAATTATTCACTGTTTAAGATTTTTAAGCATAGATTGAGAATAACAATAAATATATACTTTTTTTTAATACATTTTTAATAAATAGTATTATTCTCATACATTACATTTTCTTTTATCATTCTCTCGTAAATACACGATGCTCATTAAGATTGAGGTGAGGGCAAATTAGGAAAAGAATAATTAATAGAACAATATTTTCTTTTGAACAAATTATAAATATTAATTTAATTATAACATTTAATTTTAGTTAATACTTATAGTTGTGAAATGCTTTAGAAAGAGTCTTATAATTATCAACTTATTACAATATATAATTTAATCAATTTATTTTAAATATTCTTATTTTCTTAATTAAATTATACATTTGTAGGTGTTTTGGATAATCGGATGTGACTATTAATTGAATTTACTAATAATTAATCTCAATCAAATAACATAGTTAGCTATTTTTAGTGACATGTCTTCTCTAATACATTTTCTTCATGTATAAAGTTAAATTAAGTTTCAATCATACAACACCATTTGATTTTCTTTAACGATTATTATCTCATATCAAGATTGTACTAAGATATTATCATTATTATTTTTATATCTCTAAAATAATTCTACTATAAAAAATAATATTATCTTCTACAAAAAGATTAATATCAACAATCAGTAATTTGGTAACTTTAATGGTTTAATTATCACTCAATTTTGATCAAGATTTCCATGATGGTGAACTTAGTTGTTTTTGGGGTTAAAAGTATATTATCTTCACACTGTCATCTTCGTCAATGTTCAGCCTCAATATTATTACAAAAATGAATTTTGGGCCACCAATGATTAAGAGCTTTCGGCCCAATAAATTTGACAAAGGAGCTATTTCTTCTTCCACCTCCATATTTTCGTTTTGCACTCCTTAAATATGTAAATTCTCATTACGTAAATTCTCATTTTTTTCTTTTTAGATTGTACAATTCATAAGTTAAAAGTGTTTTGACTGTACAATTCAAAAGAGTTTTCTACAATTCAGGATTATTTTTAACTTATGGATTACATAATTTATGAGTTAATTTTTGTTTAAAAAAACTTTTAGATTGTAGTTTAAAGTTTAGTTTAGATTTTAAGCTCCATTTATTAAATAATATAAAATTAAAAAAAAGGCATAAACGTTTTCACAAAATAATGATTGGCGTTTTACTATGATCCAAATTTTGTTGTAAGAGAATATTGGTTTAGGGTGTAATAGAAGTGGACTTTAAGTCTAACCCAATCCCATAAAATCGACTTATAATGTGAAATTTACACCCACTTATATATTATAAAATGTCTAAATCTCTAATCGATGTGACATTTTCAACACCTTCTGATGCCGAAACTACAAACTCGTGCGTGAGACCATATATTATAGGTAGTCTGATAAGGGTTTGATAGTGAGTGAGATGCTAAGTCCAACAAATTATCCTTATGATAATTTCGAAATTACTATGATACCATATTAAGAAGTAAACTTTAGGCTTAATTCAACCTCAAAACCGTCAATCTCATAAAACCGATTTATAATGTTAGATTTGCACTCATTCATATACTATGAAATATCTTAATCTTTATTCGATATGCAATTTTCAACATATATATATATATATATAAAGTAGGATTAAATATTTTTTTCTTAAACTATAACACCAAATTGATTTTGGTCATTGATTCATTTCACATACAAAATGACATATTTCAATCATTTTTATATTACAAACATCTAAATGGTCTAAAATTTAGTGAAAAACGAAAATCAATTTCATATTATATACTATAGTACCAAAAAGAATTATTTAATCGAATAAAATATAAACATGGAGATATACAACGTAATGAAAATTCTGATGAAATCCTCTTTAATAACCACTCCAAATAAGAGTATGGTTTTGAAATCATGCGATTGTCTATTATGGTTTTGTCAAACTTGGGAATCAAACAATGGGACCACTTATTCTTGTTCAACCACTCTTGTTGTTTTTTCCTTCTTCTCAAACTTTCACTTCTTAAAATATCTGCAACTCTGCTATAAGGAAGAATAGTTCAACAGATAATGGTGTTGTTGAGATCACTTTTCCCATCTCTGGTGAAAAATATGAGGCTGAAAAGGATAAACACAAAATCTTAAAACCATGATGACAAAAACCATCATTTTTTCCCCATTTTCTCTGTATAATATTCTCTCGGAATATCCTACAACAAGCCAAAACCAGTAAACAAATCTCAGACCCCACAACACTGCTATAGCAGTAGCTCAGACTAATCAAATTCAAATCTTTTTTTTTGTTTTCTATATATAAACATGAAATGAATAGTATAAATTTGCATGATTCCAGAAGGGTGCAGAAAGCTACATACCAAGTGCATATATACCGTACCGGTATCGGCGAACCGACCCTGGTCTCCCTACCCGAGACCTGATCAACCTGACCAAAATCAAAAGAAAGCCAGCTGAGACCTGAGAGACTTGGCCGAGATGACGAGGTCGACTGCCTGTCTGGCCGAGACTTTGGAAGACTTGGCCGAGTCCTTAAGAGGCTTGGTCGGGACGACCGACACATACCATGGGTACTTGGCCGCCGGCCGACCCCTAATACAGTTAACGCTCGAACTAAGATCAGTGAAGTTAATCTATCATTAAGAATTAGGTAATGCAACCTTAACCGGTATCCACCTCGATAAACGGGTCCAACAAGGTAGGCCCATTATAATAATATAAATAGCACGTATTCTAAGGAGTAAGGTATGTCATCATTTATTACTGTTCACCTACCTGAGAGCTGACCACCCGCTTTACTGACTTGAGCGTCGGAGTGCCTTCGCAGGTACCCACCATCCGGTGTTCACCTGAGACCGAGTGCCAAAGGAGAAGCAGGAGGACGAGAAGAATCTCAGCTCATCACCCAGTCACCTACCCGACCAAAAAAAGAAGGAAAAAACATTAATAGTTCTCTAGATCCATCTCCCTATAATAAACATATATTTTACAAGGAATAATAATAATAATAATAATAATAATAATAATAATATTATATAGTGTTGCAGAATCAGAAAGTACATAGGATTTTTTGTTTCAGTGCATTTGAGTTTATTTCTCTCTCTATCTTTTGAGATGATTTTGGCAACTAAAATGGTGATTCTTAGTATTATATAGATGGTGGTGTATGATGTTTTGTCTCACTATAACAGTGGTCCTCTGAAAGATGTGCTGGTATCTGCAACATTGGTTTTGGTTAATTTTTGTGTACTGCACAACATTAAAATACTAATTCATGATTCTATTGTAATGGATAAGAATCTTGACCAGCTTTTTTGTTCATGTAATCATGATGATGCTTATTTTAAAACAACCAATTCAAAAGTTTTTAATTCTTTTCTTGCCAAAAGTAATTTAACTCTCCACTTAATTTATGCACTTAAACTTTTTCAATATTAAAAGAAACTCATTAAATAAAAAAATAATTTTAAAAATTAAAATAATTAATTATTATTTGACTAAATTAAACTAAAAGAAATTATTAATATTTAAAATAGTTTTTATTATTAATAAAAATTTATAAAATAATTTTTATTTTGATATATAAACATTAATTAATATCTAGTTACTTACAATTTTATATTTGAATTAATATTTATTAATATTCTATAAACTAATTTAAAATTTAAAATATTAATAATTAATTTAGATAACAATTTAAAAAATATTTTATTTTTTTATTAATAATATAAACTCTTTTAAATATAAAAATTTTTAGTCTTTAAATTAATATCTAATCTAATCAACATAATAATTAATTACTTTTCATTTTTAAATTTAATTATTATTTACTGATTTTTTACAATAATAATTAAAATTGCTGTAACCCGTTATTCTTCAATTTTCTTCTCATTTCAATGATTAATACTCTTATACTTGGACTTGGAAATAAGATTTTTGTATTTTTTTAGTAAATCAAACGTACGAAACCCCTTTTTTTATTAATATTTTATTCCAAAGTTTAATTTGATGGATAGAACTCGTGGATTTTAATTTATAAAATAATTTTTAATTTAATTAATATAGTAATTAATTAAATTATTTGGACTTAGATTTGAAAGTAAGATTTTTGTCTTTTTTTTAGTAAATGAAACGTACGAAATTCATTTTTTATTAATATTTTATTCCAAAGTTTAATTTGATGGATAGAACTCGTGGATCTTAATTTATAAAATAATTTTTAATTTAATTAATATAGTAATTAATTAAATTATTTGGACTTAGACTTGGAAGTAAGATTTTTGTCTTTTTTTTAGTAAATCAAACGTAAGAAATTCGTTTTTTATTAATATTTTATTCCAAAGTCTAATTTGAGAGATAAAACTCGTGGATTTTAATTTATAAAATAATTTTTAATTTAATAAATATAGTAATTAATTATTTTAATATCTATTAATAATTTTATTTTATAGTGATTTTTTATAATTTTTTGAGTAAATGCAATTAAACTTTTCTAAATCACTATAATTTTTAATTGTTGTAACTGTTTCTTCAATTTTCTACTCCTTTTATTGAAGTAATAAATATAAAATAGAAACTAAATTTTAAATTAAAAATAGAAAAAATTAGTTTATATTATTATTAAATGATTTTAATTTGATATCTAATTAGCAATCTAGATTTTAACTACCAATTATTTAGTTTCTAAATTTGATAGAAAAACCTTAGTTGCTAATTAGATACCAATTTAAAAACTATGTAACAAAATTAATATAAAATTCAACAAATTTTTAATATATAAAATATCTCTAATTTAATCACTATAACAATTTATTTTCTTTTCTAACAATTTCATTTTCTTTTCTAATGTTTTGGAAGTAAGATTTTTTTGTCTTCTTTCTTAGTAAATGAAACGTACGAAACTCGTTTTTTGTGATTAATATTTTATTCCAAAGTTTAAATAATTTGATGGATAGAAGTTGTGGATTTTAAAAGCATAATGAAGGTATTATTATATCACATGTTGATCCAAATCAATGTCATCATCATGACACTATAATATACTATTATAGAATAAAGTTATTATCACTATTATAGAAGGACCACAATATTATTTTTCAGAAGTCCTAGAGAATTATGATATTATAGAATCAACATTTCTATAAATATCACTCTTACATCAACAATATTAGGTCAACATTAATAATGGAAGGTCTTGGTCTACCTAACTTTTTTTAGTTAATTTCTTAAGGTACAATGGTTTTAATATTAATGTAGTTATTCTTATTTAGTGGAGTAGATTTTTGTGGATCATAGTATTATTTAGTGTCATTTCTTTTTTTTGTGATTGTGTAGTTTTTCATAGACAATTTGTTATTGTAATTTTCAAAGTTATAATAATGTTATAGAACTTCCAATAATCTGAATATTTATTGATGTGCATCATATGTTTTTAAAGGAAAAATAAGAATGATTTTGTTAGAGTTAAATATGTTTTGGTCTCTTTAACTTTATTATGTAAAATTAATTTTTATTTATAATTCAAATTTTATAATTTTTAAGCAGTAAAGAAATAATTGAAATGAGTATTTTTTCTTACCCAACAGACAAACTAATAATGAATCGTTCTAATTGTACATAAAAATATATTTAATATTTTTTTTATTATGGTTATGAAAACCAAGAGAAACAAGTTATTAACTATTTTAGTTTTAGAAAAAATAGATTTAAAAAAAAATGTTTACTGTATTCATATATATTTTCGCTTGAAAGAACCTTCTTAATAAGATAAAACTGACAGGTATTTTTTAAAAGTTTAATTTTACAGTAATCATGTTAAATAGAAAACACATTTAGAAAAATAAATACTAAAAGTATGAGTTTTTGGATTTTTTTTTTATATGTGCAGTGTTCAATTACTGCATAAAAAAGAAGTTATTGCAATGTTTCATTTGGGTTGCTTCGTTAAGTACCAAAATTCTGAGATTATTCGTTGCTTTTCCTAACAAATAAAACAAAAAATAACATATATATATATTCTCTTCTTCCTTCATTCCTTTTATGCTTTACCCTGGTTAGTCTCTTCCTGGTTCCTTGCTTGGCTTGTCACTGCATGCAACCGTAGAAAAAAAAATGGATTTTTAATTTTTGTTTTGTTTAAATTATATTACTAAATTATGGAATTGTAACCTATTTATCATAGACACGAGACGGATACGAACGTGTATATACAGATACTTCAATTTTTGTTTTAGAGAAAAAGATACTTTTCATGCTGATTCAAAATTTGATCTTTATTTTTATAATCATAATAAAAATTCAAATTGTGTTAGAACCGTATTAGAATTATCAGAAATCTAACAAATATTTATACAATTGTTGGTATCTGATATGTATATTTAACCGACACGTAGTCTAGGAAGAGTGTTGAATATGTAACGCGGTCAACTATTAGATTCCATATTTTGTAACTGTATATATCAGAACTGAAAAACATATATGTTTTTTAAGGAATCTATCCAACATAGAATTTCTATATAGCATGATGCTACATCTCATACAAATCAACAGAGACACACAAGTAAAAAGCTTAAGTAAACCTCTTCCATTCTCTTAACCACATGCCATTTTTGTTTCTTCATTTTCTTTTTCAGCTTATCACAGTGATACTATAATAAACGTTATTTGGCGCAGAAGATTCTTTTCTGCTCTGCAGTTGAAAGGGTACATCGGTTGTGCTTCATTCAGGTAGGTCAATTATCATCGCTTTAACCAGAAATTAAAAATTAAAAATTTGGAAAACCCACATTCTTTTTTCTGTCTTTTTGTTGCAAGTATTATGGAGATGACCCTTTCTCATTGGTTTCGATTTTCTCCCCACATTATTGTTATCAAAAAATGTTTTTTTTTTCTCTCTTCATTATTAAATTGCCATGACTGAGAAAGAATATAACGAGAAATTGGGTGTGAGTGAAACAGACACTTAGTTGCCACCATTAACACAACACAAGCTTCACTCATAGGTTTCCCGCGGAACATAGATAGAGAGAAGAAATTGTGCTTGTGATTGGCGTTTTATTTTTTTCTCGGAAAAGAAAAAAGGTTTTGACATGGCACTGAACTATCTGAAAAAATCTAAGCCAGTTTGAATTGGTCACGCTGGGAAAGGGAAATGCTTGTCTCTTTCAGACTCCAAATGCGAGATCTAATAATTGGAGTCTCTGTTCAAAGTTTCTTCTTCTTCTTCTGCAGATACCTTTTCAGGGAGCTTCAAATCTGCAGATTTTTTTATTATTCCTTTTTCTTGTCTCTTCTCCGTGCCTCCCCAATAATTTCTGGTGTTTTGGGCTCACTGGGGTGTTTCCTTTTCTGTGTTTTTTCATTGTAGACTTCACATTGGTTGTTACAGTAAGCAGGCCTGGTTCTGCTGTGGGTTGTGTCTATCGCTTGGTTTTGTCTCAACTTGTGTCACCATTTTCTTCAATACTCTCTAAGTTACTCTATCTGTCCCTTTTCCCCCTCTTAATTTCCCTCTCTCTCTCCCTCCCTCAATTATTGGTTTTATTTTATTATTTTGGTTAGTTTCTTTTATGTTCATTGCTTATTAAATTACTGGAATTTTGAGCATCTTCTGGTGGGAACCTTTCTGGGGTTTAGTATCTGTTTCTTGCTTTATTTGTTATTTAGTTTTTACTAGGTACTTGTGCTGATGAGTTACCACCAAATTTTGGGTTGCGGGATATTTGTGCAGTTCTTAATGGTGGTAGTTTTTGAAGCGTTGATGATTATTTTGCACTTCAACTTGAGCTCCCTAGCAAGTGTTCTAGTGAGTTGATCCTGGTTTGAGATTTGGGGTTGGGGCAAGTTGCAAATTTGATTCCTAGTTTTAGCAATGACACAAGAGTGTTGCTCCTAGGAAGAACAGCTGTTTTCACGGAGGGCATTCTTGTCTCCTGATGTTGTGTTAAATTTTGTTAATCAGTGGGATAAAGGATAAAGAATGAGTGGTGACAGGAAGAGGAAGCTGCGTTTAAGTAAGATCTACTCATTCGCATGCTGCAAGGCATCTTTCAAGGGAGATGATTCACAGATTGGAGGAAAAGGTTATTCCAGGGTAGTGCTCTGCAATGAGCCAGATATCTCTGAGGATGGTGTTAGGAATTTTGCAGATAATTCTGTCAGATCTACAAAGTATACTCCTGCAACTTTCTTTCCCAAATCTCTGTTTGAACAGTTTAGGAGGGTGGCAAACTTCTATTTTTTGGTCACTGGCACATTGGCCTTTACAAAACTTGCTCCATATACTGCTGTCAGTGCTATCCTTCCACTGATTATTGTTATTGGGGCAACTATGGTGAAAGAAGGTATCGAAGACTGGCGCAGGAAAAAACAGGTGCTATATTCTACTTACCTATTTGTCCTCTTGTTAGTTTCTTCTTATAATGTGAATTTTCTTAACTTTTTGCCCTTATGTTTAGTTTCTTGGTAATATTTGGAAGGGATGGGAAGCAGTTACCAAAGTTGTTTGTTCGTACAATTCCAGTTTTTGCTAAAGGGTTTGAATTGAATCCTCTAAATTTTTAAATTAAACTGCAAGTGTTATTGGAGGAATTCAGTTCAAAGGAACCCGTAGTGTGTTTTCTTGTATTATATCAAACTCTAAAGTGTTATTTTTAATCAATGGTACCAACATTCAACTTTATCCTCAAATGCATCTTGCATATGACAAAAAATAATATGCAACTTCACATTGTTACCAGATTGTTGAAAAGGAAAATGGATCTTATGTTTTTTTTTTATGGGGGGATGCTAAGTTTTTTAGTGCTAAAATGTTTTTCTCTCCGTCAATTTCTTTTTTACTTTTCCCCTAAAATTTACCCCCCACTCTATTACCATGGAATTAAAAGAATACAACAATGTAGTAATGCAACGATAGTTTACTGCTGTGCATGTGATAAACAAAAAGAGGAGGAAAGGGAAGATGAATGCTTTTGTGGGAAGCTATGACGGCAGTGTAAATAATTTTTCTAGTTGAATACTTCTGCAGGATACTGAGGTGAACAATAGAACAGTTAAAGTTCATAGTGTTGATGGTATTTTTAAACATACTGCATGGAAGAATCTGAAGGTGGGGAATATAGTGAAGGTAGAGAAGGATGAGTTCTTCCCAGGTGACCTCCTGTTGCTTTCATCCAGTTATGAGGATGCAGTTTGCTATGTTGAGACAATGAACTTGGATGGGGAGACAAATTTAAAGCTAAAACAAGGATTAGAGATAACATCTTCCTTACAGGAGGATCTCAACTTCCAAAATTTTAAAGCTACAGTCAAATGTGAAGACCCCAATGCAAATTTGTATTCATTTGTTGGAAGCATGGAGTTTGAAGAGAAAAACTATGCCCTCTCTCCTCATCAACTTCTTCTCCGTGACTCTAAACTTCGTAATACAGATTACATTTTTGGAGCTGTCATTTTCACTGGTCATGACACTAAGGTCATTCAAAATTCTACTGACCCACCTTCAAAAAGAAGCAGAATCGAGAAGAAGATGGACAAAGTCATCTATTTCTTGTTTTGTATTTTGTTTCTAATGGCATTTGTTGGATCTATTTTCTTTGGCATTGCAACTGAAGATGACTTCCAAAATGGGTTGATGAAAAGATGGTATTTAAGACCTGATGATTCTACTGTTTTCTTTGACCCAAAAAGACCAACTGCTGCTGCTTTATTTCATTGTTTGACAGCCTTAATGTTATATGGGTTCTTTATTCCCATCTCTTTGTATGTGTCAATAGAAATGGTCAAAGTCCTTCAGAGTATTTTCATCAATCAAGATATCCATATGTACTACAAGGAAGCAGACAAACCAGCCCGAGCTCGTACTTCAAACTTGAACGAGGAGCTTGGGCAGGTTGATACAATACTTTCTGACAAGACTGGAACTCTGACCTGCAACTCAATGGAGTTCATCAAATGTTCTATAGCTGGGGTAGCTTATGGCTGTGGTGCTACAGAGGTTGAGAAGGCCATGGGCAGAAGAAAAGGTTCACCACGAATTCATGAGCATGATATTGAATCAGAAGCGCATAATATAAGGGGTTCGCCACTTATTAAAGGTTTTAACTTTGATGACGAAAGAATAAGAGATGGACATTGGGTTAATGAGCCTCATGCAGATGTTATCCAGAAGTTTTTGCGCGTGTTGGCAGTCTGTCATACAGCCATACCAGAAGTGAATGAAGACACCGGAAAGGTTTCATATGAGGCTGAATCCCCAGATGAAGCTGCATTTCTAATTGCTGCAAGAGAACTTGGTTTTGAATTCTATGGAAGGGGTCAGACTAGTTTATCGACATTTGAGTTGGATCCAGTTTCTAGAAATAAAGTTGAAAGGTAACTTGTTTCAAGCTATCAATTGTTTTGTCTATTTAATAACTCTTCAATTTGACTGCCACAGCTACATTTTATCTTTGCATATCGATTTGCTAAGCTTTTATCTGGTTACTCTTTAAGAAGGGCACATGATATTTGATAGTAACTTTCATTGTGATGACAGTAAGTACTTTTCAATAAAAAGAGCTTTAAATGGCACCTTTTACTACCTGTTGTTGTCATAGTTATCTTCACATGGCCAGTTTACTGTAGTTGCTCATAGTAGGTGACTTTGTTCTCAACACTTTCACCTGTTTTTCCTGAAGTCATTGTATTGTTTTCAAACATCTAAAACAAAAAAAGAATATTTAATTTATGTCCACATCATATTTTTCTGCATAGTTTGTTCTATTTAATGTTGTTTTCGCTTTATTCATCCTACCTAATGTTAATATTTCTAAATTGCTCTGTACCCAACTGATTTATTGTTTATATCTGCAATGTTTCAGGATTTCTTTCTTCATACATACTTGTGATACATATTTTCATTAACTAGTTTCCATTAGCAGGAAATACAAGCTTCTCAATGTTTTAGAATTCAATAGCTCAAGGAAGCGAATGTCAGTGATAGTGGAAGATGAAGAAGGGAAAATTTTGCTTCTCTGCAAAGGCGCAGACAGGTTTGTGATAAACTTTTCTATAACCTTAAATGGTTATGAATTCCAAAATTTATCCTGCGATTCACCCTATTGACCCACCTTGAGTGTTGTTCTCATTCAGCATCATGTTTGAAAGGCTTGCCAAGAATGGGAGGGAGTTTGAAGAGAAAACCATGGAGCATGTGCATGAATATGCTGATGCAGGTCTGAGAACCCTTATACTGGCTTATCGTGAACTTGGTGCAGAAGAGTACAAGGAGTTCGATGATAAATTCTCTAAGGCCAAGAATTCAGTCAGTGTAGATCAGGAGAGACTGATTGAGGAGGTATCAGATGAGATTGAGAAGAACCTGATCCTTCTTGGTGCCACTGCTGTAGAGGACAAGCTCCAAGATGGGGTAAGTTAGAATAAAAATACATGTTTTACTTGTTAATGTTTGTTCATTAGAGCAGCACGGGAACTGATGCCTCTGTATTGTTGCCAGGTTCCTGATTGCATTGACAAGCTTGCTCAAGCTGGAATTAAAATTTGGGTTTTGACTGGGGATAAAATGGAGACTGCAATTAATATTGGGTATTATATTCTGACTATTCCCTTTTAACTATGGTATTTGTTGAATAGATGCTGAAAACTGTGTATACGGATTGGAGAACAGACTCCATTTTATATCAACCGATGGCGATAAATACATGATATGCCTGTAAATCATATTCTAATAAATCTGATTCTAATAAATATTCCTGTTCCTCTAATTATGAAGATCCTAATTAAATAAGGAAACAAATCAAAATATAAAAGAGGAATAAATCCTAAGAGATAATTTAAGATTCTCTAAAATAATCTGACATAAATATTCCATTGCAGTTTTGCCAGCAGTTTGCTTAGACAAGGGATGAAGCAGATTATAATTAATTTGGATAGTCCAGAAATTCAAGCACTAGAGAAAGATGGGGACAAGATGGCCATTGCCAAGGTAAAATAAGTTGGTTTTCTTCAACGTTGCAATATTCTAATGAAACCTCACATTTAGCAAACATGTCAGCTTGACCTGCTTTTTATATTGCTGACGATTTGAACTTATGTTTCATTCTGTTTTTTGAACAGAACAGATTGAAAATGTGTTATTAAAAGTTTCAGTAACTGCATTGACATAACATTTCATAAGAAATGTCATGCATAGCTGTGTACTTTGAGTAGTATTGTATGATATTAATTGTTGGACTTAAGCCCTATGCTGTTATAATTATAAATTTTCTATCACTCTGTTTCTTTTCCATTTGTTTTTTTCACCTCAAAACTTGTAGTACTGATACCGTAGATTTTAAAATTTGTTTGCTGATATTCTTTTTGCTGATTGATCTTTTAGGCATCAAGGCAAAGTGTCCTCCTTCAGATATCTGAAGGTGCTGCACAACTTGTTGCATACAGAGGGAGCTCTCAGAAGGCATTTGCTCTGATTATTGATGGAAAATCACTTGTTTATGCTTTAGAAGACAATATGAAGAACATGTTTCTGGAGCTAGCGATTCATTGTGCATCTGTTATTTGTTGTCGCTCATCCCCAAAGCAGAAGGCACTGGTAATTTTCAACCTTTTCTTGTTTGTAATATGCTAATCTTGATGGTATTTTTGGTTACTTCTAAGCTTTCAGAACTGATTAGTCTGTTCCTCTCTTTAAGGTCACTAGATTGGTCAAATCTGGAACTGGGAAAACAACCTTAGCCATTGGGGATGGAGCTAACGATGTGGGAATGCTTCAAGAAGCAGATATAGGAGTTGGTATAAGTGGTGTTGAAGGAATGCAGGTAATGCAAAGCTTCACAAAATATTCTTTCGTTTTCTTTATTGATTTTATTCATGTGATTTTCTAAACAACATTTTTTCTCCTGTTCTCCCAATTCCCCAGGCAGTTATGTCTAGTGATATTGCAATTGCACAATTCCGGTATTTGGAACGATTACTTCTGGTTCACGGACATTGGTGTTACAGAAGAATCTCGTCTATGGTATTTACAACACTTGTATCTTAGCTTTATATTCTAAATATTGTAGATAGAGGTTGTAGAATATATTGGAAGGCTCTGATATTCTATTAACTTTTTCATTGCAGATATGCTACTTTTTCTACAAGAATATCACATTTGGTTTCACTCTATTCTTATATGAGGTGTATGCATCATTCTCTGGACAACCCGCATACAATGACTGGTTGTTGTCTCTCTATAATGTCTTCTTTTCATCACTTCCAGTGGTTGCACTTGGGGTGTTTGATCAGGATGTTTCCGCTCGGTACTGCCTCAAGGTCAGTTTGTTCTAGCCTATGATTCGAGTCATCTTTGCTAATGAGCGTGAAATGAAAATTCACTATTGCTCTGTCATCAAAGAGATTGCACATAGAACAGAAAAATAAAATAAGTAAATGAAAAATCTGCATAGTACTCATGATTGCATTATACCTACCTCAGAAATAGCTTCAGGCCTCTTTATTTTGGCTGTTTGGTTTGGTCTTTTGGTCTCATCATATTTACATCACTTAGGAAGCTCATCTGCACACTGTTGGTAATATAGTTGAGCCTTGTCTAGTTTATGAACTTCTGGTAGTTTATTTTGCTGCATGTGGCATAATTTCATATTGAATACTAGGAGAATATTGGCTGGGACGAAATACCAGGACACAGCAAATCACTTCCTTGTACTTTATCTACTAGCATTCCTATTGAAGCCACTTTGACCTTCCACTGAATGAACGAGTCCAATTTATCTATTTAATTGATTTTTATTGGATAACAATCAAATTCAGTTCCAAAGGTTGGCCATAGTTTTTGAAACCCATCTGTCACATAGTAAAGCGTTGAGGTAAATCCCCCCTGGTTGTATCTGAAGAAAAATAAGCTTAGAATTGATTTGGGTTCCTTTGCTTGCTTCTCTGATGATGATTTGTTGTTAATATGGCAGTTTCCTTTGTTATATCAAGAAGGAGTAGAGAATGTTCTGTTCAGCTGGCGTAGAATACTGAGCTGGATGCTTAATGGATTTATCAGTGCCATAATAATTTTCTTCTTCTGCACAAAAGCGATGGAGCTCCAAGCCTTCGATGCAGAGGGGAGAACTGCTGGAAAGGATATACTGGGGGTAACAATGTACAACTGTGTAGTTTGGGTTGTAAACTTGCAAATGGCACTAGCTATAAGCTACTTCACCATGATCCAACATTTTTTCATCTGGGGTTCCATTTTTTTCTGGTATCTTTTTCTCATGGTATATGGAGCAATGCCTTCACACTTTTCTACAAATGCTTACAAAGTCTTCATTGAAGCACTTGCTCCTTCTCCTTCCTATTGGCTTGTGACATTCTTTGTGGTGATCTCAACCCTCATACCATACTTCTCCTACGCAGCAATTCAGATGCGGTTCTTTCCCATGTATCATGAAATAGTACAATGGATAAGATATGAAGGGAATATTAAGGATCCTGAGTTTTGTGATATGGTGCGGCAGATATCATTGCGGCCAACAACCGTAGGTTCAACAGCACGCTTAGCTGCCACGGCTCACCACGTAAGAGACAGAAATGTTAAAAACGGTAGATAAGATATTTTTGACAAATTACCATCAGAGCTTAGGTTGTGTACAGCTTCCTACAAATATGTATTTTTTGTGTCTTTGCCTGTGATCATGGAATTGCTAAACCAGAAGAATGTTGCTTAGAAGTTCGATCCACTTCCAAGGTGATTGCATGGTGCAAGGACCAATATTTGTGACTGATGCCATGCCAGAAAGAAAAATAAAATTGTATATCTGTTTCGGCCATTTGCTGCTGGAAAGAATTCATTTATCCACTTGTATCATAGTCTTTACTGTATAGAGACAGACCAATTCTTTGTAAGATTGGATATAGCTGCTTGCTATTGTAGAAAACAAAGTTACCCTATTACTGAGAAAGTTTTTGTGTGTGTGAAGCAACCTTGTAAATTTGTTCATGTACTAATTCTGGTTCTAATGGAGAATCTATATCAGCTCCTTGTTGTTCTTGTCAACTTGTACAGTATCAGAAGCTACCAACTTTGCTCCATCGATCGAAGTTCAGAAGATCCCCTGAAGAATAAATTAAACAAAAAAGATCAGCTTGCACCAATTCATTGACCCAATCTCACCTTCTACATTTCCTCATCACTCAATCACCAGTTTCCACGATGTAGCATGTGCAAGAAGATTGGTGAAAGATAAAAAAGCAAAAAAATTGCTGACTAATGTGTAATTTTTTCTTATTAAAAACAAAGCAAGAATCTGCCTTCACGTCCGAAGAAGTGATTATATATACAGAGAAGTTAACAATTAGCGAAAGAAGAAAGAAAAATCTGCATCCCTTAATTCTGTTTTGCCTGTTGCATATGTCCTTGTTCACACCAAAAACGAACGTGGCCTAAAAATTTACAGCAAAGAAAAAGAAGAAGAAGAGGAGGGAGGTTTTAGGCAACATTGAGGCCGAGAAAATCGGCGGCGGATTTGGCCATGAGGGCGGCGAACTCGTTGAAGCTGATGACACCGTCGCCGTTGCTGTCGGCCTCGGCCATCATGGAGGCGAGCTCGTGGTAGGTGAGGGGGTGGCCCATCTTGGCCATGGAGCCGGCGAGCTCCGACGCCGTGATGTAGCCGTTGCCGTCGCGGTCGAAGGAGCGGAAGACCTCGAGCAGCTGCTCCTGGTTGATGAGGACGTCCTGGTTGAGGTCCGGCATGATCGCGTGCAAGAGCTCGTCGAACTCGATGTATCCGTTGCCGTTCTCGTCCATGTTGGAGAGCAGCGCGTAGATCTCGTCGCCGGTGGGTTTGATGCCGAGGGAGCGGAGGAGCGCCGCCAGCTCGAGGTGCGTGAGGCTGCCGTCGGAGTCCATGTCGAAGCGGTTGAATATGTCGTTTAGTTGCTTGATTTGGTCGGTTTGCTGCATTGACATCGTACGAAAACGACGTTGTTTTGTTTTGTTGATCAAAGAATGTTTTGGATTGAGAGAAGAAGAAGAAGAATGGTGGCTTTTGGGTTTCGCATTTGGATTGGAATGGTTCAAAGGTAGATGGAAAGCGCGTGTGAAACGGTTGCGAAATAAATAACGGTTCGATGCAAAGTCTCTGCAAATTCAAACAAATTGCTCCTATATTTAATTTATGTCTGGTTGGAATTCTCATCTACAAACAAAACTAACTTTTTTTTCTAAATTCTGAGAACAGAACCATCACAAGAAGTGGAAGCACTCACAGTTTTCTACCTCTTTTATTAGAATCTACATATATATATATATATATATATATATATATATAATATTATCTTATTATAAAGTTTATTATTTTATGTCATATTATAAAGTTTATTATTTTTTATAAAGTAAAGACAATTAAAATAATAGGAATGTGTGAATCCATAGGGGGGTTAATCTCCTTATGTGAAAAATTACAAAAAAAAATAGTGTTCCTGTAGAACTTTCTCTTACTGGACATGATGGGGGAGTACCTGCAAAGACACTCCGACGATCAAGTCAGACCGAGAGCTAAGTACCAGAAGAGTGGGGAGTGAATAGTTACCTTGGGTGTTGTGTCTCTTCTGCTATTTATACTGCTCTAGATGAGCTATGGCTGCTATGGGCCTGCTTTAGGGTCTAAACGACTTAACCGTGCTTATCACTTAAGTTGGCTTATTTATACCTAATTACGTGTTTAGCTTTGCATTTTGTCGTCTAATCGGCTTTATCGTCTGGTTGGCCTTTCAGCCACCCGGTAGTACAAATAGCACACTTATGCTTTTCTAAACACAACCATGTTAGATTTTTGTGTTTACTCTTACAAGCTCATAAATGTGGAATGAAAAACCTTGACTCATTCCCTTTTTCAACCCTATGGCCAACATAAATGTGATGTTTGTTAAAGTTGTCATTTTCATACTCAAAGCATGGTGTGAGATTTTGTTTTGTGATTAGGTTAATCGTTATGTATAAATTAACTTTATCTACAAGTTGATTATGATGCTTATAAAAAAAAAATATACTTCAATTTTATTATTTTTTATAGTTTCCATGAATTTGTACATGACTTATATTAGTTTATATTTAACTATATGTATGGTTTTTGGAGTATGAATGACATCAACTAAAGTACAATAGATTACGCAAAGAGAAAAAAATAATGATTGAATTAGTATTGCAAAATGGATTATGTACTTGTGAGAATGTTTACATGTAATAAAGGAAGCATTAACAAAAGGTGATTTATTAAGTAAATTAACCTAATCTATGAAGTGGACATTAGTTTTGGTGAAAGTCATTTGTTGTTGTGATAGAATCTTCAGCATGAGAATCATAAATGTTGGAAGTTTATGCACAGCTTAAGGAACCAACCAAATCAATAATTTGATATCTCACAAAATTATCATCACTGTGATGGTTGACTATTGCAGGAACACCACATCCACATGTTCCTAATTCCCTCCCCCAGAAGCTCCCAAATCCAAACTCTCCCTTTTCATAGAACTCCTCCATCATCTTTTCAACTTCCTCCATGCAACCACCACAGCTGAATCCTTCACCATCTCTGAAAGACTGTTCATGGTCAATTCTCTCAAGAACATCTTCATAACAACCAGATTCTATCTTCATCTTAGCTCTCTCATCATTTCCCTTCCTTTGTCTCAGCTTTTTCTTAGCATATTCCCTTGTTTTCCTTATCACCTTCCAGGGAAGCTTCAGCAAGAGAAAGACAAGAATTTGCAGCACCAAGCACTGGCAGCAGCATGATATGACCACACAATCAGCTCCAAGCATGTTCCATTCCTCCATGGCTGTGAAAGAGAAGGAGGGGTGGTGGTGAAGAAGGAGATCAATATTCTTTTATCAGCAAACTTAATAGAACCACTTAAGGGGTGATTAAACCCTAGTACATATAAAGAGATATCAAAGAGCACCTTTCCACATATCCAACAAAACCCGAATGGAACCACCTACTATCTACCCCCAACACACCTAACTACAGAGAAACAGAAAGATCAAGAACCTATCCTCCTACTACCCTTACAGTTCATTAAATCGAATACATACATACCAAAGATTATTTGAAGGAGTTCTAGACACCAGGTTCTAGGAAGAGGTTGTAGACACCAGTCAGAGAAGAAGAAACGAAACATAAAAAGAAGGCATGCATGTTTAAAGAAGAGGTTCGTTCTCCCCTATGATGAGGTCTTGGTGGGGAGGAAGCAATGGAATTTGATGAGGAAAAGCTAAGATATATTTGGTGATTTCGTGCTTCTAATTATTTGGTTGAAGACCAAACGCAAACTATAGCTTCTGAATAAAGATTATATCATGTTGTTGTGCAGATGACATATGAATATTAAAATAAAGTATAATTAATTTACATTCACATCAAGCTATGACGTGCCAAGAAATGATTGAGTGCTTGCATGATATTCGACATTGTCAAAATTTATTAGCAAGGTATTCACATGAGTTCACTTTCAATGGAAGAAGATGTTGCTTTCTTTCTACTCTTCAATATGTTTGGATGCATGAATTGTGTTTGCTAAACTAATAGGTCACAAAGGTAGAAATGCTTCGGAGTGAGATTCGTTGTTTTTTAGCTTGCACAATAACTTTTCAATTATATATATGTATCTTTTATTTTAATCTAGGGTTTATAATTTGACATGTTTTATTTCTCACCATAAGCTCTCCTTTTTATCTTAAATTATCCCATTTTAAATAATCAAATTAATTTCATAATTTTGTATGATTTTAATTTTTTAAAATTACTTATCCAAATAACATATTTTCATAAAATATTTCAAATTTTCTACAAAAATATTACATTGTAAGAATTTCTCACCTAAACATTACTAAATTGAAATTATAGAAATTTTCACAAGTATTTTGATTATTTAAAATTTAAAATTTCACCTAAAAAATTAAATTCTTTATACTTTTTCTCTTCTCTCGCGTCTCTATTCCTTTTATATACTTTTTTTGGGGGGCTTGGTAAGTTTGAGACAGAGTTTCTTTCAAATTAAAGTTAATATTTAATATTCAAATGTGGAGTTTCAATCAATCTTAATTAAGATCACTTTTTTTTGTCAATGTTAATGGGAACAATTTCTTTTTCTTATTAGTAGATAAAAAATAACCTTTGAGAAGAAAATTCAAAAGATAACTAATGTTAAACAAAATAATTATAATTGAGATAAGATAAAAATAACTTAACCAATAAAAAAAATAGTTGAATAGTAAATAATGAGTTAAGCTTTCATAGTCAAATATAAATTAATTTTACACTAATATTTAATATAGTTATTATATTGACTAAATTAAATACTATTTTAATACTAAAGAAATTATTAATATTTAAAATAGTTTTTATTGTTGATAAATAATTTTTAAATTAATATATAATTAATTAGTTATAAATATTTTAGCTATTAATTATTTAGATTCAAAAATTAATAGTTAATTAAATATCAATTAAAAAAATATTTATGAACAATAAAAAATATTTTATTTTATATATCACATTTTAAGTTTATAAAATAGTATCTATTTTGATTAATACAGTAATTAATTATTTTTTTCTCTAAAATATTATTTTTTATCTCTAAAATAAAATTATATTTAATAATGATTGTGTTTTAGTGATACTTTAGTGTGACTCATGTATTTATTGTTATTGGATTTATGTATTTTGTCATAACATAAATATTTAATTAAGTTTTAAGTTTATTTTCGAATATTTTTATTTGAGTTGTTATATTAAGTCTTTTTTGTTTGATTTTGTCATCAAATGGACTCACGGTTATCTTACATTGACATTGCTTACATGTCTCCATGAAATATATAAAATCACATACTTAAATTTTAAGTGCCTTATAAAATTAATATATTTTTATTTGAGTTTATGCTAAAAATTTCTTGAAGTTCCTGTTAAAATATCTTGTTTTATTGAGTGTTCAAAATATTTATATTTTTCAAAATATGAATATCTGTTTTTTCACTCTCAAGTATAACATCAATCAACGAACTTGGACAATTAAAAAATAAATGAAAGTTTGAAACTTTAAATATCTTTAGTAAATAACATTGTTTTTTGTCTTGTTTCGCTATTAATTTAAAAAAATGAAACAAGTTATTTTTTTCATAAAGATAATTTTAGAGACTACTTCGTTATTTTTATCTAAGTTGATGATATTGTAATTAAAATTAGAAAATCAAACAACACATCATTTCACTTGAGGACAAAATGAAAAGGGTAATATTTTGAATTTAAAAGGTTGAAGTATCCAAAATGTTTAGTTTATAATATATTATTCTTTTGCCAATAATAAAAAAACTTGACAATATTAACTTAATTAAAAAATATAAACATATTAAAACACTTAATAAAATACAAATATTTTACAAAAAAAAATTCAATTAAAATTACCTAAACAAGTTAAAACTTAATTATTTCTGCTACAAAAGAAAATTATAAAATAAAAACTAAATTTAGATTAAAAAAAATAATTAATTATCATATTAACTAAGTTAGAAATCATCTTATGAATTTTTTATTAATATATAAAAAAAAACAATACCCCCAACCTATTATCCAACAAACTATACATACCAATAAACCAATCCTCAACATACATAAAAAAAAACAAAAAATTCAACAGCTCCCAAAATATTCTATCAGGACCTTATAACCAACCATAAAACTTAATTTCACAATACGATGTAACCTCTTACGTATTCAAACTTGTGTGGCTAAAAAATTCAGAGTTGTAATCTTGATGATTACCAAATGCCATTCTACGTAATAATCTTATAAGAACAAAATGGCATAAATATGTAAAATAGCTCTTCAGTTCTGCATGTCTAACAAAACACTACTTGATCAGAAATCAACCACATCCAGAGTACCCTTTGGCCATTGACAAACAATTCAGTTGCTCTCAAAACTTGGACCAATTTGTTTCAACTAGTTTTAGAGCTATTAGCAAGAGCCTAGATGGTAAAAGCTTTTATGATGCACAACTTATGCAGTTCAGTAGATTTTAATAATGGAATGAAAAGCTCAGATTTTTAAGGGGAACTTTTGAAATCCAGTTCTAAAGTAGGCTTATTTGATTACACT
>Ga0123342_1003517_pt1 | contig 25070 bp, 9 predicted proteins | sample Turbeawhitnodule_FD_89960 | JGI IMG/M metagenome (GOLD analysis project Ga0123342, IMG submission 89960) | Root nodule microbial communities of legume samples collected from Mexico - Turtle bean Mexico white nodule | ecosystem: Host-associated > Plants > Roots > Nodule | place: Mexico: Nepantla... | reverse complement strand
ATATATAAGAAAAACGAAAAACATTTATGCATATATTTGTGAAGATGAAGAGGAAGAAAGAGAGTTCAAGAAACTTACATTGCACAAATGGAATGCAGATGCAGCAGAAGGAGACGAACTCAGTGTAACGCGAAACGAAGGCAAAGACGAGAAATAAAGTTTGAAATTGTGTGTGGCGCGCTTCAAAATTTAGGGTAAAAAAGGATTTACGAATGCGGTTAAAGGTAAAACCGCATTTGTAAATCAAAATTCTTTGATTTACAAATGCGGTTTTACCTTTAACCGCATTCGTAAATCATGCGCTTTGATTTACAAGTGTGGTTATTTGTATAACCGCATTCGTAAATCAAAATAATTTCAAAAATGCCACCGCATTTTTTACGAAAGCGGGTAGCGCAAAAGCCGCACTAAATAAAGTGTATCATTTTCTTCTTTTTACACTAGTAAAAAAAAAAAAAAAAAAACTTATATTTTATAGAAATAAGATTTTTAGAAAAAAATTAATACATATATATAAACTTTTTAACTTCCAATAAAATTATCATTATTGATCAACTTTAAAATCATCTCATATAATACTTATAAAAGCGACTCCTCTTATAATTTATACATAAAATTATGATTAAAAGAATATTTTTTAACATTGAGTAAACACAAATATGAAAATAGTTTTTTTTATGTATTATTTTTATTTATTATATTTCAAATTGACCGATAATTAAACTAATGTAAACGTTTATTTAGCTAATTAAATAAAAGGAAACAATACTTAATTTCTTAAACTTTACCCATTTTATAAATAAACACTTTAAAATTTATTTTCTTTCTATTTTTTTTAAATTTATTCTCTTCCTAAATAAATACTTCAAACCTAAATTTTATCTTAACCAATTTAACTTCATTTTGTAAACACAATTACCTTTTACTTAACTAAATTTTAAAATAATTATTTTATAAATAAATCTCTTATACTAAATTATTTTACCACTAACAAAGCAAAAATCTCAACAGTTTCTTTTCTTCATTTAAATCTTGAATCTATGGAATTAAATCATGATAACAAAAAAGGAAAGCAGAATGCGGTGAACGTGGATATTTTATTTTATTTTAAATTTCATTAATTTTTATTATAATTTTTTTTCAAATAATAAAACATAGTAAAATTATAAGTAAAAATTAAATGCACTTTTTATTGTTTTAAAATTTTTCTACATTGATTTTTTATTATATTTTAATACATGAACAAAAGGAACTGTAACATCATTAAACAATCGACATTTAGCATACGTTATTAAACTCTAATTTGATAAAAAAAAAACATTTGTAGTGTGTATAAATATAAAAATGAATTAGAACGAAACTAATTTCAAATACCTCTTTTTTTATTAAGACTCCTAGTAGGAAAGTTCTTCGTCCTCTTCCTGTTAGATGAGAATTTCCTTCACCAGGTTGGGTTATTGATGAGGCTGCTAGGGTATCTGGTCTTGCTACTTGTGGTGGTATTGTTCGTGGGAGTATGAGAGAATTTATTGGTGCTTTTTCAGGGTTTTTTGAAGTTCAGACTACTTTAGTTGCAGAGTTTTATGGAGTTATACATGCCATGGAGGAAACTCAAAAGATGGAACTTACTAATGTTTGGCTTGAATGTGATTTTGTCTTGGTATGTGTTGCGTTTACTGCTAGGACTAATGTTCCGTGGATGCTTCGTAATCGATGGAATAAATACTTGTCTTAATTTCTGTAGGACAATCAGGTTTAGGGTTACTCATATTTTTTGTGAGGGAAATGCATGTGCTGATAAGTTGGCTAATTTAGGGTTCATTCATAGAGAATCATTTCATTGGTATAATAGACTTCCATCTAGTATGTTCTTAGAATTATTTATGAATAAGTATAGTTTACCTATGTATCGTTTTTCTTAACATGTGAATTTTGGTCTAGTCCCCATATTTTTGTATTTTCTTTCTTTTTCCCTTTTTTAATAATACTTTTTTCATGTGATGGCAGATGATAGATGATTGTTGTTACTTGAGGTATTAGCCTAGCTGAGATGTTAAGTTGTATAGTGATGGATAACATGAAATTTTTTATATAATAAACTAATTTCAAATACCTATTCATAAAATGTAAAAAAAAAATTAAGATAGAATTAAAATTTATGATGTTTATTTTTTTTTATAAAAGAGATATAAGTTCACGAGATTTTAGTGTGTTTTTTTTAAATAAAATGCCAAAAAGCAAGTTGATAAGCAAATACCAAAAAATAAATTTAAGTTTGTCACCATCTATTCTCTAGTCTCGGTGGTACGATTAGTGTCAAGTTACAACTTGCAACAACTCACAGCTTCTTGCCGTAACGTTTGTTTTGTCGCGCCTGTCCGCCACAACCGTCTCGGCTACGACAACGTATCTATTGAGATCTCTGACGGTGGCTCTTGATCCGCCACCGTCCGAACTCCTCATCTGCACCAGACGACGGCGTTTCGAGATCTGCCAATTCTCTCTAGTGACAGGTTTCACTCTTTTTCACTTTCATTCCAATCCATTCGTTTCTATTTGCTCCTATTTCGAATTTATATGCTATCTTAACTTCTGTTGAATATAATTTAACCGTTAGGATTTGAAATTCGGGGTGATTTTCGGCGGTGTACTCGATCTGGATTTGCAATTTCAGATGTTCAAAGTTGCATGTCAAAGCATTGTCGAAAATCACGTGATTATGAAAATTGTGAAGTTTGTGATTGTAATTTCGAACATTTTAAGTTAAGAAGCATTCCAGAGTCCCTGATTTTCGTGCTAGTATGTTTTTGCTGCATTTTGGAACTTGTTTCTTTTTAGTAACTTAGTGTAGAGTAATGCTAGTGGTAGCTTCTCTTTTTTTTTTAATAATATCTCTGGTAATGGGAGAGTTGGGTCACATAATCGTTACTCGTTGTAAAATTGTGTACCTAAGAAGCGTGAGATCACAATGTGGTTACTGACCAGTCCTTTTAGTTGGCATCAGTTGGCATGACTTAAGCAACTCTGCTAGATTGGAAAGAAGTATTATCTCACGAACAAATAATAGCTCAATGCTCTTTGATGGCAGTCAGGGTGCAGCTATAGATTGTGATTTCTTTGCGGATTTTGATATGTAATTTTCTGTTAAAATAACAGAGAGGGTGCGTGTAGATTGCTCTTAAATTTTGTTAAGATAGTTGGCTACGTATATGGTACTTCTCATGACGCTCAGACAGTTATTTAGCCATAGTGAAACACTAACATTTCAGTGTCAACAGGGGCAAAAGTTACATTTTATTTCAAATTTGCTAACTCGCATCTTGAGTCAATAGGTCTCGTGAGTTTACTCCTGTTTACCCATAAAGGAATTTGAGAGTCGGGTAATTTGTTCTCAACACAATTGTAGACTCTAATGAGTTTACTTGTTAACTTAAGAATTCGACTACGTTGCTTCTAATATTTAAAATTGATTGTATTCTCATGTCCATGCTTCCTAGTTTTACTCCTATGGATTTTGTATATGTGTTCTGTTGAGAATTTGTCATTTAAGATCTGTTTCCTGTTTATGACAGTTAATTTGACAACATAAAATTAAAGGTGATTTGAAAAAGTTCTTCCTGGTCTAAAAGAGTACTGGAGAGATATGGAAATCAACAATTGGTATACGGAGCTTACATATGATGAATGGGTACCAGTCACTGTATCTGGTGCTCGTCCAGGTGCTCGATATAAGGTTTACTTCTCTTCCTTTCATTGATTTATTAGAGGATCGCATAATAGAAAATTAAAAGGAAAACTAGGCTAGATATCCTTTCTAACAAATCGGTAAAAAAGGTCCTGATTGGGTCTTGTTATGAGTTATTTTTCTTTGGAATACTAGAAGTCCTTAGGCTTTCTAGGCTTCTTATGTGAAGTCCTTCCTTTGCCTTGGACCAGATACTTACTCTATCTATTATTCACTGTAGCATGCTGCAACAGTAGTTGATGAAAAACTATACATTACTGGAGGGAGTCGTAATGGGCGACACTTATCTGATGTTCAGGTATTTGGTATACACCAATGCTGCTGAATCCTGGACTTGTTGTCGTGTGTCATGTGATTTAGCTGTTTGCAGGTTTTTGATTTAAGAAGTTTGACGTGGTCCTCTCTGAAACTAAAAGCAAAGGTTGGAAAAGAGGATGGCAATAGCTCACAGGAATTTCTTCCTGCCACATCTGGTCACAATATGGTAATTTGTATGACAACTCTCTTGATGCGCATCTATGCTTATAGTATGAAATTCTCCAGTTTGGCTACTGGAACCATGAGTGTTAGTGATAAAAGGATAATATTGATATTTGATTTGTTCTGATATAGACTTGGAAATTTCTGCAGATTAGGTGGGGGGAGAAACTGCTTCTTCTTGGTGGCAGTTCACGGGACTCTTCTGCTGAATTAACAGGCTAGTATCTATACAATGTTTTTTTATAATGGGGGGAAAATCATATATTTGCCTGATTATTTCATATCCATGCATGGCATATTATTACATGGTAACACATACAAAACTTACAATGTTCATTGAACTTCTTTCAGTTCAATACATTGACATTGAAACATGCCAGTTTGGAGTTATTAAGACTTCTGGAAATGTCCCAGTAAGTGTATTCATTGATCTAAAAGTTGGATGTTCTGTTCTTAGATGTTGATTTTTTTGTTTGGTTAATGTTTTCATTGTCCTAATCTAAAAGTTTTTATGTAGTTTAATTGTGCTGATGAATCCATGTAACCAGCCCCTGTTAATGGGATGAGGATTGGTTGTTACAGTTGCATTATATTCCTACTTTCTTTTCATTTTGAATCATGTATGTAGAATATTCAATTATGTAGTATTTCTTTGTATTATCTGTATATGTAATTTTGGAATCCTTTTGATTGTAGTTGAAAAGATATTTGATGTTTTCAACTTATTTTCCCAGGTAGCCCGTGTGGGACAGTCTGCAACGCTAGTTGGTTCAAGAGTGATATTGTTTGGTGGAGAAGATATGAACAGGAAGCTGTTGAATGATGTCCATGTTCTTGATCTGGAAAGTATGACTTGGGAAATGATAGAGACTATGTAAGGGGTATCAATTTTACACTTTCAGAAAGTGTGTTTTCATGCTTAAGATAAGTTCCATATGACTGACCATACCAATTTCTTGGATTTTGATAGCCAGACACCTCCATCTCCTAGATACGATCATGCAGCTTCTATTCAAGGAGAGCGATACCTTCTAATCTTTGGTGGTTGCTCTCATTCTGTTTTCTTCAATGATCTTCATTTATTAGACATGCAAACAGTACGTGAATAGTATTCACCAACTTTTTCTTTGCATGTTTAATTAAATCAAATTATTATTAAGCTTGTTTTTTCCATTCTAGGGTGATCAGTAAATTGTGTATAACAATGCACAAAAGTGAATTTTGATATGATACTGTTAGACCTCCAATTACCCTAGTGTACACTATAAAGGAAAAATATATTTGAGATTTAAGGCATGTATGCATTGGTGGGGATTGAGGGAATAGTATTCACTGTGATAACAATGGAGTCAAAGAATGCAACTCCTATTTTTCCAGTATCCTATCTTATCATATACGTATTCCAGCATTTTGCCTTTCTTTCTAAAAAAACCATGAACATTCTAATTTTGCCTACCAAATTGCTTTTTAGACTGTAGAGCATGTTGATGTTATCTTGCTTTGGAATTTCTTGCACCTTTTTCTTTTCTCTTATAAAATGAACTGGGTTGTATCAATTTTCCATTGGCAGAGGCTAGCTGGGCCAAGTCACAAATTGAATTGTGACGCTTGGACTGCTACACTCTTTAAGTATAAAGAGTTGCATCCTAAATATTAACTATAACTTTTGGCTTAGTGGTAAGCGTCCGATTCAATAATTGGTATTGAAACAAAGGTCACAAGTTCGATTCCAAGAGGGGCAATTATTGCGGGTTGCATCAATTGTCCTGGGCCATATGTGCTAAGTCACAATCGAATTGTGACACTTTGGTTATTATGTTAAGTAGAAAAGAATTGTTCTGTAATTATTAGCTATAGTTTTTGACCTCGTAGTAAGCACTCAATCCAATAAAATTTAGTCACAGTTTTTGTGTATAAATATATACTAGTTCTGGATCAATATTTTGATGAATCATGAAATAACATTCAATGGTTATTGAGGAAAAACTTGTTAACATCTAACTGCTAGAAATAGTGATGTTGCTTACTGATTAAGGGGGAAAAATCACTAGGGATGCCACTAAATGAAATTGGAATCTTTATCTGAATTTTGTTCCTAGGTACATGGATAAGGATAAATGAAAGCAACTCCATGATAATCATTTGTCCCACTCAGGCTTATTCCTGTTATATGATGGAATTGTGGACTGTCATGGTGTCAAGGCATTTGGCTAATATTAACTGATAATTTAGGACTTAAATTTATTTGGTTGATAAGTTATCTTTACTGAAAGTTATTTTACCTTAAGAAAAAATTAGATGAGTTTAGTTTAAAGTATCTGCTGGTGGCTACTAAAATACTTGGTTCATTAGTGAGAATGTTCCGTAGGTGATATTTGGAACAAATAGAAGCAGACATTTGTTGAACTAGTAATTATACTTTCTATGAGAATATGTATCTAATATAGATCTGCTTCTCCATTGGAAATTTTCATTACAAAATTTATGTGAAGTGTACAAGTGTTTGTGTTGTGTTTTTTTTTTTTTTTTGAAATTTGTATTTTTTTAAGTTCATTCAATGAAAAAACTAATAGCTGACAAACAGTTGGAAGAAACAGAATGGTATGTTAGTTGCGTGGAATGTATATTCACTGGTCTCCCTTTTAAAAGGTAAGCTTAAGTAAGGAAATAACCGAAGATAGGAAAACAAAGATCTCATGATATCTTAAAGATAAGCAACACTTATCTCTGTTACTTACAAGTTACAACACATACTTTGTCATTGATGATGGCTAGGGTACATATTTACAACACATACACTTTTTTTCATCTCATGCTTGGCAAGTACTATTGTTTGTAAAGATCTCTTTACATGTGTTTGCTTCTTACGTATAGCGTAAAGTTGCAAACATAATGTTTATTTTGCTTACTATGTTAACCTGGATCCGGTAATCCATGGAATGAAGGGGAAGAACAATTTCAGTATTCCTTTTTTAACTTTTGATTGATTTCAATTTACATATACCTATCCAGATGTTGTTTGAGTTTTGGCCATTGATCCTCCAAGTAATTTTTTCCCCATACAAATTTAGCATTGAACATATATTGATCTAACAATTTTGTTTGGTTCAGATGGAGTGGTCCCAACCACAAACTCAAGGTGATTTAGTATCTCCCAGGGCTGGTCATGCTGGTGTCACTATTGATGAAAGCTGGTTTATAGTTGGTGGTGGAGATAATAGAAATGGTATGTAAGTATTTTATTTTTTAAAATTAAAAAGAAATAGTATCAGAGGAGTGAAAAATAAAACTTCAAGGAAGCAGATAAAATATTCTTCAAAACAGAAATTCAATAATTCAGCATGTATTTCCGCTCCTTGTACATGTCAGAAATAATAACTTGTTGAAATTGCATTGAGATTGACCCTACTGTGAAACCAGAAACAGAATCATCTTGAAACAAATTTAAGTGGACGGGGAGGCTTTATACTCCAGCCAAATACACCTGTATAAACCACACTTTGCACAAACATTTGGCCTCCTTGTTTTAATTAAAACCTTAAATGAACCACAAGAAACTATGCAAAAGGGAAGGGGATGGGGTAAACTACTGTTGCATCAATTGTCTATACATTATAGTTTTAGTTGTTATTCTTCATGATTGTATGATTATCTAATTTGCAACACAGGTTGCCCTGAAACCCTGGTGTTAGACATGTCTAAGCTAGTATGGTCAGTATTGACTGCTGTGAAGCAAAAAGATCCACTTTCTAGTGAGGTAATTACTTGGTGAAATAATTTATTTTATATTTTTAACATTTCAAGGAATATTATTTGAAGGATTGTTGTTCTCTCTTCTCCAAGGTTCGTATTAGAGTTTGTCACCGTACCTGTGATTGTTTATTTTAGGGCTGCTTTATGACTATATATGTATTTAGGATTTGAGTCGGTTCCTGTAAATTTAGCTCAGGTTCAGTTGACTGGGATCATGTTTTATCCTAAACACTGAAGCAGGAACACCTAACATTCCTATTTCTCTTTTTTACAATACAAAGAGATCGTAGTTTTTAGTTTCCTCTTCTTTCTCTCATCTAGAGGTCCATGACAGTGAACAATAAATGGGAGTTCTAGAACATTCACTTTTTTTATCAATTTATGATGTTTAGATGTAAGTGAGAGTGGGTAGAGTCTAGAATGACATCTCCAACTATAAGCTTTGAAGAACATAAATAATTTTATCTGTTGATATCTAGAATCACAGTAGGTCTGAAAGATGAGAAAAATCCTGGTTAATTTTAAGTCTAGATTTCATAATAAAGTCGGGTATTATCCAATGAAGAATCATATCCTTGTCTTGATGAGCCTATATGCTTACATCACTGTTTGAAAAAGAAATTTCTTGACTGTTGACTCTTTCACTCTGCAAGATCAAATCCTCACTATAAGACGTGGGTTCTATCTTTGGGCGCAGAATATATGTTTATAATTCATTGAATTGTTCTTTTCAAAATCTCATATTCCTTCACAAAGTCTGATGCAATAAAAAGGAAAGGAGGAGGAATCTTTTTCCATAGAACTCAAATTCATTAACTTAAGCAAGCTTGGTGGTACATCTAAAATACATCTAAAATTATAAAGTTTCTGCGGAATTCCTGCTAAAGTTGGAAGCAAGTGTACTGCAATGTAACTGCGTATTCACAGAGCTCCAGATTGGTGGAAATTAGTGAGAGCGTATTTATTAACAAAGAGAACACCACATGTAATGTTGCAAGCAAACTACTTGAACATAAAATAGTAGGTTCATCACTTGCATTATAAATAAAAACGTAGGATCTTCCCGATTTGAGGAAGAAAGTAACCAACTCCTCTGATGTATTGTCTACCAAAGATTGACGTAGATTTAAAGGAATTTATTGAAAGAAAACACACAAAAAATTACGTATGAAGACAGTAAAGGCTGCCACCTTGGGAGATAGTAGCAACACCATAAGGGCACCTTGACTTCTTTTGACTTGCTAATATTAACCAATTGAAATGAGGGAGCAGCTCTTTGTGTGTAATTGAATACAATAATGACTGTAAGCAATTTTTTGTACTGAAATATCTAACAATAATTCAATCCCTGTTATTTTATTTATTTATTTATCTACTACCATTACCAGGGTCTTAGTGTCTGTTCAGCAAGAGTTGATGGAGAAAAGTATCTGTTAGCTTTTGGAGGCTATAATGGGAGGTACAGCAATGAGGTATGTGATATAAAGTACTTTTGTTGTCTATGGAAGATTGGATTTATTATTTTGATTTTGAAGGAAGACTGATTTATGTGCTTTTGCCACTGACCCTGTTATCCTCAATGATGGTTCATATATAAGCACACTCTTTTTCTTATGATAGTTTGATATGTCATTTTTCATCAATTATAGACATTGGAGAGGTTTTGTACTTTGATTGGTCCTTTTTGCAATATGCATGGTTTGCTCCGTAGCTTGAGTGCTTGGTTGTATGCCTCTACGTTGCTTGCTCATCTGGACATGCATGTCTGTTCATCTGGACCATGTATGCCTTCTTTGTTTCTTTTGAAATGGAAACAACTTGAACCCCAATGAAGCCTTCAAGAGTTAAGATTGTGTTAGGAATCTTCTACACATAAAGAGAAAAGAACCGTTCCCACAAGTGAAAAAAGAGAATAGAGTTGTAGAACAAAAATAATAGATTCTGTATTTTGAAGTAAGAACTACAATGGGACTACAAAGGAGCCCTTTCCTTTAACACAAGGGTAACTCCCAGTCAAAAATAATGTAAAAGCTCCCTCTCTGACCTTCCTCTCCCTAACTGACTCTTAACTATTCTAATCGTCTTAACAATATTCTGGTAGTTATCTTTGCACCATGTATGTCATTAATTCCCAAAGACTTTGTTAATCTGTATGAATGGTGAATTTTCTATTGAAAAGGTAAGTGCGCCATTTTTTGACAACAATGGTGATTGCATGCAACTCCCTAACATATGTATTAGCTGAAAGAAGCTTTGGGCAAAACATTTTTTCTAAAAGAAAAAATTGGGTGGTTATTCTGCATCAAAACTGCTCCTATCCCTTGCCCTGATGCATCTATTTCTGTTATGAAATCCTCTTGGAAGTTAGGCAACATCGACATGAGAGTATGAGTCATAGCATTGTTGTGCTTCTTCAGACCAAGTAAATGAATCTTTCTTCAGTAGGTTAGTGAGAGGAGCAAAGCAACTATAGAAGAAGCATAGTGTAGAATAAACATTCTATAAAAACCCGTGAGCCCCAAAAATCCACGCAATTGTTTAATGGTGGTAGGTGTCGGCCAAGTAATCATTGCACGAATTTTCTCAAGATCTAGGCTAACGCCATCCCTAGATATTGTATGGCCCAAATACTCTATTGATTCCTGAGCAAACAAGCACCCTCTTGAGGAAAACTTGATTAGACACGAGGCATTGAAAAAAAAAAAAATTCCAGACGAGAGATATGATCTTCTAATGACTTACTATACACCAATATGTTGTCAAAGAAGACTATAACAAACTTACGCAAATAGGGCTTAATCAATATATTCATAGTTGACTGAAACGAAGCAGGCACATTACACAATCCAAAGGGCACCACCAAAACTTCATATGACCTTCCTGTGTGCAAAAGGCAGTTTTCAAAGTGTCATTTGTGTTCAGTCTAATCTAGTGGTATCCAGAGCGTAAATCCAGCTTTGAAAACCACTGCATCCCATGGAGTTCATCAACCAATTCTTCAATTGATGGAATGGGAAATCGATCTTTTATGTGCGTCTTTAACTTGCTCTTCAAATACTTTCTTTATATGTATTATCTTTGTCCGTTGAGGTTCTAACAATTCTGGACTTGGATCTTTCTGTTTTTGCATTATTCATTTTCTTTTTCGTGGTAGACGCTCAAAAACGAATGTTCTGATATAAGCCTTCAATGCGTTTTGCCACTTATTTGCACTACAAACAATCTTCCTTTCTGAATATCTTCGTTTGTATATCCTTGATACTGTTTTACTCTCAATCTGCACAAATCTTGCTTGTGAGCTTCATCTCTTTCCTATCATACGTTGAATTTGGCTTTTAGCTTTATATGCGTCTTTATGTTCCTTGGACAATTTTTTAGAACAAACTCAATATCAGTGAACATTATAATTAATATAATAAATCATAAGTATCACTAAAACAAAAATCTTCATTATATCTTCTAATTATTGGGACTTTCTTTTCTCAAATTTTTCATCTTTAATGTATTTTCAAATTCTTTCCAAGTTAATATTAAATCAGAAAATTGTAGCATAATTACATTTAACCTGGATATTATTCTACTAAACGTGTTTCGAAAAACTCTTTGACATAAAAAATATTCATGCTCTATTTTTCGAAATCTTTAAAGTAAAATTTTGTTCATGCAAAAACTTTCCAATGCAGTTTTAAATTTAATTCTTTTTGCACAATTGTATTCGAAACATTTAAAACCTATATGAAAAATGTTTTTCATTCACAAAACATTTAAGCACAAGGCATTTGAGATTTTTCAAGTTCTTTGTATTTTGTTCTCAAATACGAAAACTTTTCAAAATCATTTAACCAATAATCTTATTTGAAAATAGTGTTTTCTATGATTTAGAAATGTCAAATAAGATTCATAAACATAAATGCAATGTCATAAAACCTTCCAAGAATGTAAAGATTAAGCATGGACACTTCCCTGTTTATCGCATTTCGTCTAATGCTTGGACGATTCTTCTATCGTCTTCTATGAACAATTTCCAGCGTGCGTTTGATGCTTGCAAACGTATTCATCTTCTATGTGTTTACCGAGGAGTTTTCGTCTTATGGGAGCTTCTAACACTTGTATCGTATATTATGATCATTCTCAGCTCCATAGTCTGATCCTTTGTCTGACAAGTTCTCTCTTCGAGCTTTGTCTTATGGGATGCTATTTCATCTTATCATCTTTTATGCACAACAATTTTTCTTTTCTCTATTCACTTTGATTATATTATCTATTTCGCGGGTGAACATTAAGATTGGATCGTCTGATCAACATCTCCCACTATTCCGTCTTAACAACCTTTCTCTTGCTATATCGTCTAGTGAGTCTTACTCACTTTCTCTTCTGTTTTTGTCTAATCTTATGCTACACATGAATGAGCTTTGTCATATCAAAATACACCTTATAGTGCTTGTTATCATCAAAACATAAAGACACTCAAGCATGAGGTCATCTAATGAGTATTGTTTCGTCTACTAACATAACAACTTGGGCTTCCAAATTGGTCATGCAAGTATTCATTGCTTCTTGGAAAGCTTTTTGGCTCTCTAGTAATTGAAGAATGAAATCTATTTTTTCATTACTTTTTTGACACAGCATTCGTCTCTCAACGAAAGCACAAAAATGCAATGCCTATAGTGCATGTTAGGCTTCCTCCACATACAATAAAAAGACTGGATAATTCTCTGGTATTATTTCCTATGAAAGGCTCTCATACATGTAACAAATAGAGTCACAATAGAAAAACAAATCTTAGAGATCCTAACAACCTGAGAAAATACTACTCTGCTCTTAGCCCTAATTTGGATTCTCAACTTTTACTTCATTTCGCCTTTAACCGTGCAGTCATAGTCATCAAAATATTTAGACTTGGTGCTATGTCATTTGGGCTTGCTCCTCGTTATTGCTCTGCTCATTTGTGCTTCATCATGATCATAATCTCCTATTACCTCCTCTTGGGCCATGATAGAGTGCCTACTTGTTTAGACATATGCCTCCTTTTATTAGCTTCACATGCAGACTTGGAAGGTTTTTGGACCTCCTACTCCATCTCATGTGAATATTAGTGGTATCTTTTAGAAAAAGAAGCTAGGGAATTGTGATGAATTTGGGGAAAAATTGGAAGGGAATGACTTGAAAGTTGAAAAGTGAGTTGGCATGGTTTGATTTCATCTTACCATTAAAGAATAAATGGGTGAAGAAAGTGTCAGGGTAGTTATGTGTTAACATTACAGAACAGGATATTAGCGAAATATCAATTTTCATAACCATGTAGACAGTGCTTTCAAGTAAAGCCACATGAGGGTGAACTATGGGTTTACATTTTTTAATGTGATGGGAGTCATTAAGAACATTTCACTAAATTATCCTTGAATTAGTAAGTTTTTTTTTTTAACAAAAAGAATACTGGAATAATTCCAAGAATATCAAGTAGGTAGATGGAATTAACAAGACCAATGCTGCTCTATGCTATTGCTAGTTGATGTTGGGCAGTGAGAGACATCCTCCACAAGAGAAAGTATCTAATGTTTTTATTGTTTTGGAGATCAGAATGTTGAGGCCAATGGTCAAACAACCTTGAAAAGATAAGATTACTGCAAGGGCTAGAAGAAACTTGGAGAATGTTGCATAATGTTTCCTCAGGTTGTTTGGTAATGATAGAAAACCAATGCTGGCTGCGGAGAGAAAAGTGGTTAAAATGGAAGGTGGTCCAATTCAAAAGACCTTGCACTAAATGGTTATTAAAAAAATGGTATTTGGTATTAACGAAAGCCAAAGGCATTGATTATCCATGTCGCTAGTGGGACAAAACTGACTGTTGTCCCATGCAAATTGATTTAATTCAATTCAGTTAAACTAGCTTCTACCTGACATTATGACTGCAAATTGCATGTTATGCCACAGATTATGAATTTGCTAATTTTGCATTTTTTTGGGCGGTTTTGTTAATTAACATTTTGGTGTTCCATATAGTGGATTCTATGGCTAATGGCTTGGTCACTTGCAAATTTAGGTTTTTGTTATGAGACCTAAGGAAAAAGACATTGTACGTCCTAAGATTTTCCAATCACCAGCTGCCGCCGCCGCTGCTGCTTCTGTTACTTCAGCTTATGCGTTGTCTAAATCAGAGAAGTTGGATTTCATGCAACTGGATGATATGAATTACAACTCATCTGTAAATGGTCATCCTAAAGACGATGTGACAAACAAAATTGAAGCCATTAAAGAAGAAAAACGGATATTGGAATTGTCAATTGCAGAAGTCAGGGCTGAAAATTCTAAGCTTGGAGGTGAGATAGAAGAAATAAATAATACTCATGCTGAGTTGTCCAAGGTATGTATTGCAGTTTTAATATGAAGGTGCGCTATAATTTAATTGGTAGGTGCTATTTTCATAACTAAATATGTATTTCAGGAACTCCAGTCAGTTCACGGACAACTTGTGGCTGAGAGATCAAGATGCTTTAACTTGGAGGTACAAATTCACTTTCCTATTTTGGAGTATTATATGGCTTTATGCTTGTGTAGGATTGAGTATAATAAAATTGTTTGCTTCCAGGCCAAAATTGCAGAACTCCAGAAGTTGCTGGAATCAATGCAGTCAATAGAAGATGAGGTACAGGCTCTTCGTGAAAAGAATTCTGCTCTGGACCAGGAAATGGAGCTTGTTGCAACAGCTCAGAAACAGACTCCTGGTGGAGTTTGGCGATGGTTTGGAGGGAGGGAGACATGAGAAGTCTGAGGTCATGGTGGCAATGTCAACTGAAAGTGATTTATTGGGTCTGAGGAACCTTAACAGGTTATATTCTATTTTTTTTGTTCACTAAATAACATTTATTTGTTACAGAACTTTTAAGGTATCATTTGAATTGAAATGATTGATGGACAACACTTTTGAAGAACTGAAGTCTGAAACTTTCGAGATGGGTACATAATCTTTTTGAATTTGTAATGCGTACCTTGACTGGTTTACTTTTGACTGATTCATTTCAGGCTCAAGTGTCTATTAAATTTGTAGGATTTACCTTTTATTTAATTTTATTCATTTGAGTATATATTGGAATCTGATTGGCATGTTTTATTCCATTTTAGATACAATTACCTGAATGTTCAATTGCTAGAGTATGCAGTTTTAGTTTTACTTTATCATATGTATGTCTTTGTTTTCGGTGTTGTATTTTGGTTTGATTCAAAGGACAGTGATCGCTGGTTGGTGAGCGGATTTGTTATCTCCATGTAAAAGATGTTCATAATGTGGTTCGAGTAGAATTGCAATCCCTCAATGCGAGTGTTTGGAGCGTCATTGATTGATCCCGTCTTGAATTAATATATGTATTTCGCGTGAGCAGAAAAATGCTCATTCCATATTTGTGAATTGATATCCAATATGGAGAACAGAAGTTTAAGTGTCCTTCAGAAGGAAGATGATTTTAGAGGAGTTAGTGTATTTGGCACTGTAATTGGTATTTTCTGAGATTAAAGGTTGCGTAGGTTATAAAAGGAACGACGAAAAGCATTGTGCGGCCAATTAATAATGGAATTAGATAGACAGAATTAAGTTACATATCCCTAGAACTAGGATCATCACCGAGCATGAAAACATTACGTTAAATTTCCTTTAACTCTATTGATTATCAATGTTAGGAAAAACGACTTGTTGATTGGTTATCAAAATCACACCTTATGAGCAATAGGTTGAGTAAATTGTTCTTGTATAGGCTGCGAAGGTCTTGTCGTTGCAGTGTGGATATTTTCTTACGTGAGTCTCCTATATGAATTCGGTCTTCGGTCTTGAGTCTCTCCTAGGTCTTTAGAGTGGGAAATACCTGCAAAAGGTCATCTGACGTTCAAGTTAGGATTTGATTTACAATTGTTGGAGTACTAAATGTTATATAATGCGTATCTTTGTCTTGTCTTGAAGCGTGTATTTATAAGGTAAAGATGAGCCTTAGTGGTAAATTTGATTTAGTGGGAATTATTGAGTTAATCCTAGTATTATGTAGCTATTTTGTGCACTTTAATTGTGTTAATGATATGCCTTGAGAGGGAGTTTCTTGATTTCTCGATGTGTATTTGGCTAGGCTTCCTAGATGGTTTCGGTCATATATTTCGTAAGTTATTCGACTATAGATGGTACACTAGCCCCCATATTCAGAAAGCTTTTTGCTTTTTTTAGAGTAGTATGTTAGTTAATGATTTGCAAAAACAATTTATCTTGTTTGGGTGGTCTTGTTGGTGTTGAGATGTACTATGATATTTATCCAAACAATAGCCCCCGGGCTGGATTGGACAAAGGTCCTGAAGGGTCTAGAAGCTTCTATGTTTTGGTGAGGTTTGTGTTTTCGGGATTCATTACGAGGTCATCATAGCCGTTGGATGGGGATTGATCTAATAGTTAGGTAATAGTTGGGAAAGGGTGTGACGTTTGGACTTGTATGTTCTTAGTTTATGTTAAGCATATATCCATTTGCATATCAGTTAAGTTTATGCATTTCACGGACGATGCCTTGGTTTTAAGGTTGTGGATGATAAAATAATAGTACTTGGAGATGCAAACGGACTTAGCATATTTTTTATTTGAATTACTTCTATGGAAGATGATATTGAAGTTGCGAAAGCACGAATGAAGGTAGAACATGTCACGTATTGAGTATGAAGGTGCGCTATTGAACATGTACAAGAGATTCTTATTTATAGGAGAGGAAACTTGCAAGACAAGCTTCTCAAATCCTCTCAAATGAGAATGTGACAAGTGTTACCTTCTTATTGGTACAAATCTTCTCCATTGGGAGAGTGAAAAGTGGCAAAGGTGCCACGTGCTCATGTAGGAAACGCCTAAACTATTTGTCCTAAACTATTTATTTAATTGGATTAGGTTTATTTTTTCTAAATTATTTGTGGCCCAAATAATATTCTACTGTACTTGGCCCAAAATACAATAGTCAAAATAATTCCTAAACTATTTTGTATAATTTTTACAAGACTAAAAAGAAGAAAAAGACTCTACAATTTATTCATTAAGGTTTCATCCTCTTCAATCCTCTTAACCAATGGTTTTGAGGCTGGATGGTTTCCATCATTTACTCTCTTTTGAGAATGATTTGTCCTCATATCTGAATTATGTTTAATGATAACAATCTCTGTTTATTTAACTATTGTCTTCCATGATCAAATATAACTATCGAAGAAAAATGAGATAAGGTTTTTTATCAAAAGAAAATTAAGTCAAATATATTTTTAAAAAATGTAATGAAATAAGGCTCTTTATCATTTTTATACAAGTTTTAAAGAAAAGAAATAAAGCCCTTTTCAAAAATATTTTTGTTTACTTTGTGTTGTTCATTGTCCAAGTTAGGCAACAATATAACAAAGTGTTGTATTTTGTGATTTTTGGGAAGAAGAGGAAGCATCATTATTTAAAGGAAAATGAGAGTTCAAAGTATTGCAATCCCCTTTTAAGGATTCTTTTTCAATTAGCCGTAGTGTTATAAGATACTCCTCGTCCTTTCTAGATTCCTCTTCTTTTTCAAACAAACCTTCATTTAACTTTTCATGGGGGAAAAGTTTATATCTATATATGGTTTAGCTCCAAACATAATTTTTTATTCAAGCACATCCTCAAAAGGGTTTTCTATAAAAGATAAAATGTTATCAATATCTGGTTCAACTCTAGACAAATACTTTTCTATTCTCTTTTTTTCTTTCTTCTCTTTCTTGTCTCTTTTCTTTTTCTTCTTTCTAACAAGAGCTTGCAAATTTTCTCTCTCAAGTCTTGATCTTTGACCTCGGTTAGAGTGGGAGTACCTGCAAAAGGTCATTCAACACTTAAGTTAGGATTTGATATACATTTGTTAGAGTAATAAATGCTATATAATGTGTACATTTACCTTGTCTTGGAGTATGTATTTATAGGATTAAAATGAGTCGCTCATAGTGGGTCTGGTTTAGCGCGAATTATCGAGTTAATCCTAATATTATGCAGCTATTTTGTGCACTTTGATTGTGCTAATGATATGCCTTGAGATGGTGTTTCTCGATTTCTTATCGTGTATTCGACTAGACTTCGTAGATGGTTTCAATCATATATTCGATAAGATGTTCAATCACAGATGGTACATAAACCAAAATTCCAAAAGATCAATTAACAAAGACAAAACCTACTTTTCGTTATCATGAGTATAAAAATCATTCTTGATTATCATGAATATACAAATCACTCTTCACTCTTGATTATCATATTGACAAAAAGTCCATAAACGATTTAAAAAAAAAAATTGAAACATGAAATATATATATATATATATATATAAACAATTATATAACATTTATTTTAATTTTCATCTCCTTCCATTTATTTATCTTATTATATTTCATTAGTTCTCTCTATACGTGTTATAATAGTTTCTAAGTTTGATTACATCAATTAAATATCTTCAGATTTCTTTATATTTTAATATTTTTTAGAAATTAATTTATATTATTTATTACAATTTATAAAAAACATTAATTTTAATATATTTTATTTTATATTTATTAACATCTTTTGTACATAAAAAGTAAATTATCTAAATTAAATATTTATAAAAGTATCTATTTTAAATATAAATAATAATTTTTCCATCTTATTTTTTTAATTCCTTAAAATCATTTTTCACACAAAACATAACTAAAACACAATACTAAATGACCTACAAAATAGATAACAAACTATTATTTTTCCAACATATGAAAATTTAATTTTCCTTTCTTTCAAATGTCTATTATTTTCAAACTTTTACTTCTTAAGTGTATTCCTTTCTACATCTTCATGTCTTTCTTCTAGCATTCTTATACTTTAAAAAATACTCAAATTATTTTTTAGTACTTTTTATTAAATATTTTTTTTAATTTTTTAAAATATAAAATCCAAAAACTTTTCAGATCTTTTTTATTAGCAATGTTATTGTCCCGATCAGTCCTCGGTTACTGACCCAGAAGCTGACCTCATACATCGCGCACCGGTATTTGGTAATGGGAGGGGGTCACGCAAAGTGGACCCCAGACACATACCCGAGAGTCGGTCAGTCTTTGGGGTTGCTATCCTAAATCCGATGTTGGAGATCAATATCGGACCTCACTAGTGGAGGGAGAAGATCGGACATCAACCATCAGGATGAAGTAAAAGGCCCCGTAAGCTGGGCCCTAGAATTTCATTAAGATAAATAGCTAAAGACAAGAGATGTATGGGAAGCCTAAGGCACGAGGGATCCATGCATGTGGGATGTATGACGCATGAAGGCGCAACATCATGGATAATCCTATGAGGCGTAAGGGCCCGGTAGAATTAGGGTTTCCAGGGAAGTTGCATGCATGGCATGTGGATACCTAGGGCACCCGCGAAACAGATGGCGCTGGATATTAGGTGCACCAAGTTGGGACCTAGCGGTCACTCTGATTATTCGTTGCACTCCAGTTAAAGGAAGCTCATGTGCCAGATATGCGAAGATTACATAATAGCGGCACAGGGACACTTCCCAAGGAACCCTAGACAATGGTAACAGAACAGAGGTAAACCCTAGTTTCAACCTATATATAGGGTGCTAAGAACCCTAGTAAGGTACGCAACTTTTAAGACTGAAGTTATTCTATACACTTGGTGTTCTTTGCCCTAATACTGACTTGAGCGTCGGAGTGCAAACGACCGCTAGGGCGTCCCTTTGTCTTTGCAGGTGAGAGGTTTCTTGATCAAGAAGGCAAGATTCTCAGGCGAGATCAAAGGGCCAAAACAGTTGTTAGAGTCAACCAGCGAAGGAAGTCAACCGGCGAGAACAGTTATAATCCAAAAACTTTTCAGAGATTATAAAATTCGGAAGTTAAAATTTATAAAAAAAATTTCATGGTCGTAAAATTTTTTATTCTAGATTGTACCAGAATACAAATTTTGTATTTCGAATTTTGTATTCTGAATTTGCTTTATGAATCGTAGAAAATAAATGTTCTCAATTGTTTTTTTGAAACTATAAGAGTTATAGAATGAAATCGTCTCCATTTTGAATATCAATCTTCTCTAATAAAGAACAATAAATTCTTAATCTTCATTTCTCCTCGTCAAAATGTTTTTCATTTTTCTTAACAATTTAATAATTTTTATTTTCTTTGTTGACCTTGTGTTTATTTAAGAATGGAAGAAATATTAGTTTTGGAGGAAGAAGAAAATACATGTACGACAATTACCCTATTTATATTAGTGACTCCTCATAACCATGAAAACTAAAACCCAAAATTTAAATTTACATTTATGCGGCCTATTCACTTGTTGAATCTTTTTCATATATCCTTATTATTTGTACACTCACCGGGAGCTATTTGTCTTATTAACTTTTTAAACAAATTCTTCCTCCACGGTACCAATGACCAGTTTGAACATACACCCTATTAATTTTCAAAATTATCCTATATTTCAGATTTGAAAATCTGAAATTCAAAAAATACAATTCAGAAATTAAAATCTCATTCTAGATAAGTAAATCAAAAATGAAAAAAAAAATATAACAATATGCAATATCTAATTAAATATTTACATATATACATACCAGTCATACAATATTTCAAAATATATCTCACATAGGGATTTTAACATATACATAAGTTAAAACAAACATAAATTGCTCCATCAACTCAGAGTGACGCTCTATCACCTGAAACATCACCTACTCCTGTATAAATACACGATCATCACATATAAAGAAAACAAATACAACACAAATAAAATAGTAAGTTATCTATTTTTAAAACTTCTAATAAAATGTAACTTTAATTAACAAGCATAAATTCATCAATTTTCATACATTTTCACAGAGAAATCACGTGTCTATAAAATTTATAATTCATCTTTCTTATGTCAGACTTCTAATGACCCACAAACACAAAGATACTTGACTCTACTTTTAGAAGACTCGTGTATTGAAATTAACACTCAAAGACATGCAACTATCATACTACTCGTTGTGAATCCACACAATCATGTTCATAATAATCTCAACATCAAATCATCTCATATGATAAGGTTAATTCATATGACATGCCAAACCAGATTATTTTTCAAACCGCAGACAAAGTCATAGGCACTTGCTTCGACTCTCATGACCTGAATAACTTTATCTATATGATTCTATTATACCAATAGAGTAAGGATCATCTCTTTTATAAAGCACTCACAAATCAATACACTCTCCTAATAATCACAACACACTATTTTCTTTTCTTAAAATACTATGTCTCAATTACAATTTCAAATTTCACATCACACCATTTAATCTCACTAAAGCTTAGAAAGCAAACAACAATCCAAGAATTTACATAAAACACACAAAAGCTAAAGGATTTTCAATTAACTATATAATTAAAATTCACATATAAATTAATTAAAAACAATAAACAATAATAGAAAAGAAACACAAGCAAATCTTAAAATTTAAGTTTTTATTTTTATTTTTCTAGCTTGAGCAAAAATAGTCTTGCTTGAGTGAAAATGGGTCTCGCTTGAGAGAAAATGGACTCGGGAGTACCCCATTTTCGCTTGAGCGAGAACCCCTCTAACTTGAGTGAAAATGGACTCGAGAGCACCATCCTATTTTCGCTTGTGCGAGAATTTATCACTTAAGTAAAAATAGGTATGGAACTCACTGTCTCAAGCTAGCTTGAGTGAGAATATTTCGCTTAAGCGAAAATATCTCGCTTGAGCAAAAAATGCAAAAAAAAAAATAGCTCAAAACTATTATATGCATGATCTCACTACAATTTGTACGTTCTAACCTCTATTTTATAGAACCTATCATATCAAAATATCAATTCAATTTGTTAAGAGTTGTACATGTACTCTCATTGTGTTCCTATGTCAACCTATACTCAACCATTAATGATTTTCTAAATCAATTTCAATATCCAGATTCAACCATCAACACCTATTAATCTTTACACTTCAAATGCATCATAATACATCTCAAATAATTCATACACTTCCAATCTCAATCAAAACACAATTAATAACTTATTCACATCAAAATCAATATATAATATACAAAATACCAAAAATCAACCATTTCACAGTTTAAATTTTAATCAATATACAACTTAACTAAAATACAAACAATCCTGCTAGAAAAATAGAATTGGTGACCACATTACCTCCACATTCAGATCTTCTAACTTAGGGTTATATTTAGAATAAAACTAGTTTCCCTTACCCAAGAAGAAGTAGATGTGCTCACAAAGAGCTTCAATCCTACAAAGTCCAAGGGTAGCTTAACATGCACCTCAAGGTCATAATCAAAGATCTAAGTATATCACTAGGACTCTGAACTAACAAGGACTAATCTTAAAGCTAGAAACATCACATGCAAATCTTATGCCAAAGATAATCTAATAAGTTCAAAACTGACTCAAAGGAATAAGGATCAAAATAAATTTACTATGTCTAAAACTCTGATCTGGCAGTAGTATTTACTATCAGAAAGGAATTCAATGAGAGACTCTGATCATCAGTATGATGACAAAGGAGTTTAGAAAGTTAGAGAGGAGGCAGGAAAAAGGAAAAGAAAAAGTTTAAAGAGATGGATATTCTTTTAGAATGAAACCTAAATAATTGATTTTTCTATTTACATATTTTTTCACTTTATAATAAAATATTCACGTATCTTTTAAAATATATCACTTATATTCTAAAACTATTTTATAAGTCCTTACTTTTATCATTATTAATATTGTTATGATGATAATTTAATTATTCAGACAATTTATCCAAGATAGAAGTAATTTAAATGAGATGAAATATGTATATTTTATTATTTAAATTAAAAATTTACAAACAAAAATACTTACTATTTAAACTTTATTTTACAGAAATGATTATCTCTTTAAAACTGTTTTTCTTTATATTTTTTTTATCTATACAAATGTTTCTTCAAACTCATGTGGTGTAGTCACATCCAATTTATTTTAAAAGGAAAGCAAGTTAGACAAACCTTAGTGAAATAATTAACTACACTACAGTAGTTGCGTATTTGCTTCTTATTAAACTTTAGATATTCATTTTTAGTGTTTATTTATATCTTCTATATAAAATTCATATAAATGATGTCATAAGAAACTTTATATATATATATATATATATATATATATATATATATTATAAAGTACAATGAACTAATTTTATAATGTCAAGTTCAACCATAACTTCAATATGAGAAATGTCTGAACTAATTAACTTTAGTATATTACAAATTTTGTTTTTTCTTTTATTTATTTAAAGGAAAAAATTATAGGACCAATATATTGTTTTGTCAATACCGACTTAACAATTGGTAAGCTTATATTACAAGAAAATAATTAAATAGTAATTAAATTTAGAGATAAAAAATAATTAGTCACTGACTAAATTAGATATTATTTTAAAGATTAAAAAATTATTGATATCTAAAGTGACTTCTATTATTAATAAAAATTTATAAAATAGTTTCTAAATTGATATCTAAATTAGCTATCAAGATTTTAGCTACTAATATTTTAGATTATAAATTAGTTTCTAAAAGACTAATAAAGACTAATTTAGAATACAAAGTAGTAAGTAGCTAAAATCTTAATAGCTAATGGTTAAATATCAATTTGGAAACTATTTTATAAATTTTTATTAATAATAGAAACTACTTTAGATACCAATAATTTTTTTAGTTTATAAAATGATTTTAATTTAGTCAAATAGTAACTAATTATTTTGGTTTCTAAAATTAGTTTCTATTGAATAATTTTCTTGCAATATTATATACTATTCAATATTTTTTTGACCTTATAGGTGAACATATAGACTCTCTTCTTGCCTTTTTATTTACCATACAAACCTAAATGCTTGACTTGAATTCAATTTAAAAGAAACATTAAAGCTATATATGATTCAATATTTGATTTTTATTTGTCGATCTTTTAAGAATCTATTGCTTGACCTTGTATCTTAACCAATCTTTTATTGTTAAATCACCACATTATACTAATTGAATGAGTGGTTAGGCTCCACTACCAAATTATATCTAATGAACCTTTAACTCATTTATTATAAATTTGAGCATCACATATTTTGATTAATAGTAAACCATTTCAAAGCTCACATTTTTAGTTTAACAAAAATGCTTTACGTGCATGCCTAATAACATTTATTCATATTTTGAGTTTTAAGGGCTTATGTATTGATATCTATCCAATTATTAAAAATATAGCTCGAAATCTTAGAAATTAGTTATTATTAACAAATCAATTTGAACCATATAAAGATTTAACAATTGGTTTATCTTCTTTTATATCTTTAATATAATATTAAACATAACAAATATATAGAAAGGTATATATGATATCATTATTCATGTCATTAACCCTATAAATAAGAACTCTAGAAGTCTATATAATAACACATTCATAAAAGAAAGTCTAACTTCAACTCATGCTTAATACTTTATAATGCACTTTTTTTTCTATTCTTTGACCGACTTAAGCATAAGAGCATTTTCATAGATGAATCTGTTGGGAAAAACAGGTAATTTTCCCACTAAAACAGAACCCTAACAGAGTTACCCGACAAATAATATTGAATAAATAAAGGGGAATAATAAAAGAGATAAAGAGGAAAAAACACACCCAAAAATTGTTAACGGAGTTCGGCCAATTTAGCCTAATCTCCGAGCACAGCAAAAACAACTCACTTTTATTATTATGGGAGAAGATATTACAAATTGGGATATATAACAGTGAAGGAGGAAAGTTTAATTTATAATCCTCAAACCTCCTTCCCAAACAATGAACCCACCGATGTGGGACTTGGGATTAAGCCAAAATCAACAAATCTCCACCTTGGCTTAATTTCAAGTCCCACCTAAAAAAAATCTTCTCAAAACATAACAAAAACAAACTTTATAGTGCTTCAAATTTGCGCCTCCGGACGCCAACTTCAAATGTGCAAGATATTAACCAAGTCTAAACAGTGTTCAAACTTGGTCCTTGTAACCACCTTGGTGAGCATATCTGCAGGATTCTCCGT
>Ga0123342_1003516_pt1 | contig 25074 bp, 16 predicted proteins | sample Turbeawhitnodule_FD_89960 | JGI IMG/M metagenome (GOLD analysis project Ga0123342, IMG submission 89960) | Root nodule microbial communities of legume samples collected from Mexico - Turtle bean Mexico white nodule | ecosystem: Host-associated > Plants > Roots > Nodule | place: Mexico: Nepantla... | reverse complement strand
TATAATTATTTATTTTATTATTATATTATAGTATTATAATGAATTATATTAATAATTATTCTAAAATTTATATACATAACATTATGTATAAGTATAATCGATTATGTACATAACATATGGATAACATATATAATTTTTAAAATTTATATATATGTTATATAATTAATTATATATATAAATTTTGTAATATAATTAATTTTTGGTATTTATTAATACATAATATTTTTATTTTATTATAAATGTATTTTATATTTTTATAATTTTTTTTAATTTTAGTTATACTTTTTTTATATTTTACTATATGTGTAGTGGATAATTTAAAAGAAAAGGTACAATTTCATAGCAAATTTTGTTAATAAAAATGTAGACACATATATTTTTATGTGACTTTCTTTTTCTTTTATTTTATTTCTCTACAAGTGTGAAGTGTGAGAAACAACTTTTAATTTTCAGTAACTCACTTTTCTCTATTTACAGATCCAAACAGTAGTATATCCTCTCTTTCACATGCAGAAAATAGTGCCCTCTTGTCCAAAGAGACTATTAAGGAAAGAATTAAGCTCTATGAAGAGGATCTTATAGAACAAATGTTAATAGAATGTGTTGTATATTATCATCATGAAGGTTGGACTTACTAAAAAATGTGCCACCAAAGACAACTTTCTTTTTTTCATTGTTTTCCTGCTTGTGTTACACTTGTAATATTATCAACAAATAAAAATAATAATACATACACACTCAGAATACTAAATGGATGACTTATTACAGCATAAAACATTATATATACAGGTAACTTATTTTTGGTTAAGCGGGTATAAATAGTTTGATTATTTTGTAAGAGTTGGGTTAAAAAATAATTAGTTGCTATATTGACTAAATTAGAAGTCATTTTAGAGACTAAAAAATTTTTGGTTTCTAAATTAGTTTCTATTATTGTTAAATGATTTGTAAATTGGTATCTAATTAGCCACCAAGGTTTTTACTATCAAATTTAGAAACTAAAAACATTGGTTGTTAATTAGATATCAATTTTAAAACCATTTAACAATAATAAAAAAAACTAATTTAAAAATCAATTTTTTTAATTTCTAAAATTGTCTCTAATTTAGTTAGTATAAGAACTATTTTTTTTTTCTAAAATTTATTTTTATTTCATGTTTTTCTTACATTAAATTACTCATTAAGTACTCTATGTAATTTAATTAAATGAAACACAGAAAAGGATATATTTTATAATTAATATGACGTGGTTGAAAGAAAGATAGAGAGAAAAAATTATAAGTATTGATTAGAAATTTAAAAATAATAAGTACACATGTACAGTCCCTCGTAAGAATTATTTTAATATATGTTTGATTGTGTGATAGAATAAAAACAAAGGAAAAACACTAAGGCTAATCTTTAATGAAAATATTTTAAGAATCTTTATCTTTTAATTAATTATTTCCATTTTTACTTTTAAATTGAATTTTAATATTTTAAAACAAATTATTAGTAATTAAAAATAACTTTGTATCACAACATAGATAGTATTTATTTATTATAAATTGTAATTATAACATGATTTATACATTAAAAAAAATTATTATTATAATTTTTAGTTATACGAAATAAATATTTATCTAAAATGAAAGTTCTTTTATAATAAATTGTTATTATTTGGTTGGTATCAGTAAAACTGGTAATTAAGGATATTTGAATTAGCAGATGTAATGTTTTTTGTAGGAGATAATGATAGTCTTCCCCACCCAATCTCATTGTGGATGTGAGTAATTTAAATTATTGTTTGAAACTTATGTCAGGTTTTTATATTTTATATGAGCATAGATCTTAACATGCAAAGAAACTCAAACACAACAGAGTATAGACACCACTTTCTTCCAGCACCTCCATTGCCATTCGTCAGACAAAAAAATTATTTTGTCTTTAAAAATATATCTTTCAAATTTTATAATTTAAAAATATATTTTTCTTTTTACTTTTGAATTGTAGAATTTGAAAGACTTTTTTAATTCAAAAGTATCTTATAAATTCTACAATTTGATTTTTTTTGTAAAAATACATTATGAATTATAATTGGAAGATAATCTTAGATGTGAAAATACTTTTTAATTTTATAATTTTAAAATATCTTTCCGATTTGAAAATTTAGAATGTATTTTTTTTAAAGAAAATTATAAATTAGGAAAATATTTTACTTTTCAAATTTTATAGTTTCAAAATTTTCTAGACTGAAATAAAAAATACCAATAAGAAAAATACTTTTGATATTTTAAAAAGTATGAGGTGTTACAAGAAACTATGTTCTGTTTCATTATAGAGTACCATCAACATGCTCATCGATTCAACTGTGGCAATTGCTTCCTGCACTATATCACTGCACCCAATCTCAACGGAAAAGACGAAACTGTCTTTAAAAAATATTTCTGAAATATGTGTTTTGGATTTTTTTTTTGGAACGAAATTTTATATTACGGATGTTTTTATCCAGAATGAGTTTTTCATTTTTGTTTCTGGATTTTCATTTTCGAAACATAATAATTTCTTTTCTGGATTTTTTTTTTCTGGAATGTATTATTTTTCAATTCTAGATTTTTTTTTATCCGAAATAGAATTTTAATTTTTGTTTCTGGATTTTTATTTTCAGAACTCAATAATTACTTTTGGATTTATTTTTTTGGAATATATTATTTTCAATTCCGGATTTTTATTTCCGGAATTAAGAGCATTTTTGGAAATTAAAAAAATATGTTGGGTGCAGGTTAAAAATGATTGGGTGAAGGAAGCATTTGCCTTCAACTGTTCATAATAAGAAGCTGGGTAGACTCCTTCTTCCTGCACCTCCATCATTTCTTCTTCACCTCCATAAATTTTAAAATTCCTAAAATTACCCTTTAGTAAAAAAATAAAAATAAAAAAAAATATTTTAATCTACGGATTACATAATTCAGAAGTAAAAAATTACAACTTCCAGAGTATGTAATCTATAACCTATTTAACCACTAACAATACCAGATTACATAATTCATAACTTATTGAGGAAAAAATCCTTCTGGATTATATAATCCAGAAGTAAAAAATTACCACTTCTAGATTACGTAATCCAAAAGGTTTATTTTCTTAAATAGGTTTCGGATTATGTAATTCAGTATTGTTAGTGGTTAAATAGGTTATGAATTATGTAATCTGGAAATGATAATTTTGACTTCGGTATTACATAATTTGGTAGGTTTATTTTCTTAAATAAGTTCTGGATTACGTAATCCAGTATTGTGAGTTATTAAATAGATTCTGAATTACGTAATCTGAAAGTGGAAATTTGTAAATTTTGGATTACATAATCTGTAAATGGTAATTTTTTACTTCTAAAATATTGCTTCTATTTTTATCTTTTTACGGAAGGGTAATTTTTGAAATTTTAAAATTTATGGAAGTGGCTGAATAAGTGATGGAGGTGCAGGAAGAAGCAGTCAACTGGGCAATCTGTATGATATTGGGTCCAATTTGGGCTCTCTCAGGGTCGCAGCTACAAAAACTATGGGCTTCCAAAGGTGCCACCTCCACTCAAGATTATTTTCAAGCAAAACTTGGCATGTGAGTGTTATAGTAATAAATTGACATTTAAAATTAAAAAACAGAATAGTGGTTAATACAGAGAAAAAGTGGGAATACTAATATATGAACATATATAGTATTTTTTAAGCAACCCATTTGATTTGAAATAATTCAATTATTTTTCACTTGTAATAGAAGCTTATGTTAACAAGTTACACAGCTTACAAATATCTTCTCTTTTCACCCATAATCCAATTTAAAACTTGTTGAAGAGCGAAAAAAAAGTAGTGAAGTTATTTAAAATGGAGTTAGTTATAGGGAAAATATGAATGTTTGGGAGTGAAAGAGTGACACAGACGTGGGCGCAACTCAAGCCGCGGATATATGGATGATTGATTGTAAGGTTTGGCCCAATCACGTTATACCATATGTCTCGAACACAAACACAAATCCATATTAAAAAACTTGCACTCTTCATATATCTCCCTATATCCAATCACACCACAAACACAATACCAACAATCAGAGGTCAACACTTACAAAAGATCTCTTTTCATTGGGGATACCAATTCAAATTAAAGCACGCAATAGAGCTGTTAAATTGAACGTTTGAGCCTCAAAATTTTACAATTTTCTGTCTTTTTTTCTACTAAAGTAAACAGACACTTTTTCTTGTTTGGAAAAAAGAGAGAAACCATTTGCATAATAAATAATAAATTGATAATGGAAAGACACGCAACGCGATCGATCGCAAGTTTTCAACAGAACATGCTCTGTCCTTTGAATTAATAAACCGAACACGGCACAAAGAAGGACATAAAAAACAAAATTAAAATCCAAACACGTTCAAATGCCATTCCCTCATTACAGCTTTCTTTAAGCGCGTTTCTTTCACCAATCACTTTCTCTCTCATAAGAAAAGAGACCAAACAGAGCTACTTAATAGTCGATGCGTCGCGTTTCTCTCTCTTAGTTCAAATTTCGAATTCCAAAGCTCAAACCCAAACCAGAATGCTCCTCCCAATCCACTGTTGCTACCTCACCACCATCCTCGCACTAACAATCTTCTTCTCAACCTCGTCATTTTCCGACGCCCAATCCTGTAACGGCATCCTCGTCTCTTATGCCTACACCAGCGGCTTGCGCCTTCCGCCCAATGTCACCAACGCGGCGGAGCAGCCCTACCGGTTTGAGTCCACGTTGACGGTGCTCAACAATGGTCTCGATGAGCTCAAGTCGTGGAAGGTCTCCGTGGGGTTCGACCACGACGAGTTATTGGTCTCTGCGTCCAATGCGGTGCTCGCAGACGGCACTACCCTCCCCGCCTCCGTCGGAAACGGCACTGTTTTCGCTGGCTATCCCATGACCGATCTCAAGACCGCCGTGGCCACCGCCGGAGACTTGACCCAGATGCAGGTTCAGATCGATCTCGTCGGCACCGTGTTCGGGGTGGCGCCGCCCAGTGTTCCGATGCCGAAATCCATCAGCCTCGCCAATGATGGATTCCTCTGTCGTAAATCCACCACCCAAGGTAGCGTGTTTCTCCTTGATCTGTGATTGTAGCTTAGGTGCTTGTGAGAATGTTGTTTAGAAAAAAAAAAGTTGAATTTTTAACTGCTGTGAGGTTAGGTTATTGGGTTAGTTTTGTTTGATCTGTGAAATGATTGATCGGGTTTAGTTAATTGCTGTGATTAATGAAATGGGGTGGGGTTACTTTTTGGTTTTTCAGGGAAGAATGCTAGTAGTGTGTGCTGCACGAGAGATCCCAAGTTCAAAACTAACATTACCACGGATGAAGAGTTTCTGCCACGTCAGAATGGTGATCTTAGCATTATGTATGACGTGATAAGAACTTACGATTCTAATTACTGGGCTGAGGTTACTATTGGAAACCATAACCCACTTGGGAGGCTTGACAACTGGAGGTTGAGCTGGGACTGGATGAACGATGAGTTTATATATTCAATGAAAGGGGCTTATCCTTCTGTTGTGGATGCTTCTGAATGTCTGTTCGGTAAGCAAGGCACATTCTACAGGGATCTTGACTTTGCCACTGTTTTGAATTGCGAGAGAAGGCCAACCATAATTGATCTCCCTCCCACCAAGTTCAATGATTCTGACCTTGGGAAGATTCCCTTTTGCTGCCGGAATGGTACTATTTTGCCGCCCTCCATGGACCCTAGCATGTCAGCTTCAAGATTCCAAATGCAGGTTTTCAAGATGCCACCAGCGCTTAACCGATCCCAACTTTCACCACCGCAGAACTGGAAGATAAGTGGGATACTCAACCCTGACTATAAATGTGGCCCTCCTGTAAGAGTGAGTCCTACGGAAAACCCTGATCCTTCTGGCTTACCGTCGAACAAAACTGTGATGGCCAGTTGGCAGGTTGTGTGCAATATTACAACAGCCAAGGGAACATCAAGTAAATGCTGTGTTTCATTTTCAGCCTATTACAATGATTCAGTTATTCCATGCAAAACATGTGCTTGTGGATGCCCCCAGAATACAGAGAGAACATGTAGTACCACTGCCCCAGCTATGTGGCTTCCACCAGAGGCACTTCTTGTTCCTTATGAAAACCGAACCGCCAAGGCCATTGCTTGGGCAAGCCTGAAACATCTTCGAGTGCCAACCCAGATGCCCTGTAGTGATAACTGTGGTGTGAGCATCAACTGGCATTTGTACACAGACTACACTAAAGGATGGAGTGCGAGGGTGACACTTTTTAACTGGGGTGACACCAATTTTGCAGACTGGTTTGCTGCAGTACAAATGGATAAAGCAGCTGCAGGTTTTGAGAAAATGTACTCTTTCAACGCAAGTCTTCTAGACGGCGTAAACAACACTATTATTATGCAAGGTTTGCCAGGATTGAACTACCTTGTAGCAGAAGCCGATGGAGCTGACCCTCTGAGAGATCCCAGGGTGCCTGGTAAACAACAGTCTGTGATCTCTTTCACAAAGAAACTTACTCCTGGAATCAATATGGTTCGTGGAGATGGTTTTCCCACTAAAGTCTTTTTCAATGGAGAGGAATGCTCTCTTCCTTCCGTGTATCCAACTAGTGGTGGTTCTTGGAATGGTTTTTCATTGGGTACTTCAATGCTTCTATCCCTGTTGTCGTTCCTCTTGTTACGATGATAGTGACTATGTTTGATTTAGGCTCTGGCCTGCTGTGTCCCGGGACAGGATTTGATTCATATATTGACCTCACCACAGAAACTCAGTGGACTTAGTCGTGTCTGGTTTGGATGCTGTGACAGTCATTGTTCAATTCATATGTGATTCTTTTGGAACATGTTATAGTACAGAGGATTGTAGATTTGTGTTAGATGATAGAAATATATTCCTTCTTCTATTAAAAGCTTATTTTTCTCCTTTGACTGTTTGTTTTGTTTGCGTTTAATCTGAGTAATTCTCTCCTAGTGGGTGGTCATCCCAGAAAGTTCGTAATAGATGATGACTTGGTTGATGTATATATGTAAATAATTGATTCATGAGTGTTTTCATTCTATCATTTAAAAGTTGACCAGCATAAGTAGTCTAAATGCTTAAATTAATCTAAATTATAAGCGGCGAAAATAATTGATTTTGAGAGTAAACCAAGCATGGCTTAAAGGGAATATAAACTTTTATTTGTACTTGGAATAAAGCAATAACAAATTTAATCTTCATATAATAAAATAATAAACACAAAGGTTTTGAAGTGAACTTTTTGAAGTTATAAATATCTTACAAATCGATCTTTATATACAATAATAGACAAGTATAAAAAATAAAATAATATTATAGCAAATTATATACAAGTTATACTGCTGATACAGTAGTGGAGTAAAACAAATGTGATAGTTTCATACTTCTACCACCAACAATGAAATGAGCTCACCCTTTTAAAAAAAATGAATTTAGTTTTTAATATCTATTCTTTTATTGGGTATTAATCGAGTTTAGATAAATTGTGGTAACTCATTACATTTTTTTATTATAAATTTAATTTATGCATAATTTTAAATAAAAAATATACTAAGTAACTGATAGTTTAGATAAATTGTGGTAACTCATTACATTTTTTTATTATAACTTTAATTTATGCATAATTTTAAATAAAAAATATACTAAATAACTGATTATATTCTATTTCAAACAAAATATAAAAAATAATAAATTAGAAAAATTAAAAGTAAAAGTTAAAAATTATATTATATCTTTAATCAAATGTATATTTTTAATTTTATCAATTAATTATTTTATGGTTTAAATAATTTATTTATTAAAAAAGAAACTTATATTATTTAAAATTGTATAAATAAAAGAAAATTATTGTACATATACAGATAAAAACATATTTATGGGCCATAAAAGCGAAAAATTCCCACAGAAGTCTAAGCAAGTTAAGTTAGGCGGTTTCTTCCTGCACCCTAACAAATTTCTTTCTGCATCCCATCATTTTCCAAAAAGACTGTTTTACTCTTTTTAAAAATGACTTCCAAATTGCTTTCTCCAAAATATTTCTGGAACACATTATATTAATTCCGGATTTACCAATCTGGAAATCAAAAAATGTATTCCAGAATATTTTAGATTTTTTTTATCTTTCGGATTTTCTATTTTGGAAACACTCTTTGCTTACAAAACCTCTATTCTGGAAGTACTTTTTGCTTAAAGAACTCCCGGAATCACATAAAACTGTGAAAGGGTAATTTCGGTATTTAAAAGAATGTAGGAGTGCAGGAAAAAATGTAGAGGTACAGGAAGAAAAATGCAAAGGTGCAGGAAGAAACTCCCGTTAAGCTAATACTGGTGGGTTCAAATTGTTTCTCATCTCTAACTTAGAGAATCTCATCCAATTTCTTGCTTTCTTCCTACACCTCCATAGTTTCTTTATGCACTTCCATAATTATGTAATTCTAAATATACTCTTTTGAATTTTTATTTTGAATTTTACAATTTAAAATTTTTTCTCTTAGATTCAGAAATTTCAAATTGTAGAATTTGAAAAGTTGGCTTTTGAATTTTACAATTTAGAAGTTATTTATGAATCTAAAAAATTATTTCCAAATTTTAAATTTTGGAAACCATTTTATGAATTCAGAAATAACTTTCGAATTGTATAATTTGAAATACAAAATTAACTTTCGAATTCTAATATTCATAAATCATTTTAAATTCTAGAATTTGAAAACTTTGTACGATGAATTCTATAATTCGAAAAGTTATTTTTTAATTTAGAAATGATTTATGAATTATAGAATTTAGAAGTCAATTTTGTATTTTGAATTCGGAATACTATCTACACTCGAACAAAGAAGATGGTAGAAGATGTAGGAACTTAGACTTAATTTTTAATTCATTAAGGATAAATTTAACTTTTCATAAAAAAAATATGAAGATGCAGAAAGAAACTATAGAGAGGTGAAGAAATACAAATTGTTAGAATCTCATATTATTATTAATTGAAACAACCCAATGTAATGTAAATAAAAATGTGAGTACAAACTAATAACTCAAATATAGCTGGACATAATAATTAATATTTTTTATTTATTTTTAAGGGATATAATATTTATATTATTTAAAACTATTAAGACTATTTTTAAAATCTAAAATAGTTAGTAGTTAAAATTTTAGGGTTTAGATATTAATTTATAAAATTTTATTAAAATAAAAAGTAGTTTAAATATTAATAGGTTTTAGTTTATAAAATAGTATCTAAGTATAATAATTAATTTTTTATTTTAAAATTAATTTGTATTTAATAAATTTTTTTAGTAAGTAAGCACAAACGGTTTAAAAGCTCTTTACAGATTAAAATTTATGTGCATTTGCATTTATTTATTTGTATACGGATGTTTAGTCATTAAAAAGGATTATTTTTCCATGTTCAACCTCAATAATTAAGATAGGACAAGGGGCACCATAACTTTAGAAATCATTTGCTAACAACTTACAATCTTAACTTGCATCAAACGACTAAAGTCATGCAATTCTTTCTTTTAGCTATATGTAGCTGTATAAAATTTCTTTAATTTTTGAAGGATGTGATTTTCACGTGTGCTGTTGATGACAAGAATTTGGGATTAATGTGGTTCTAAGTATCTTAGTTAGATTATATTTGAACATTCATGCATATGCTTTGAAATGTTGTCTTGAAACTTGATGGTAGAGGCCTCAACATATGACCAACCACTAGAGTTATGACAAGGAGGATACAAGAAGTTTGAGACTCTGTTACTGATGATAGATACACTTTCTTATACATGTTAAAAAATGTCATAGTCTAATGTAATTTCTTAGATTAGGATTTTAATTTTCTTGATTAAAAGTAGAGTAGAAAATTTACTTGTAATTTTTCTTTAATTAAATTAAGGTTAGGATTAGGCATCTAAAACCTACCTAGGGTATAGTTGGGCTTAATTGCAGCCTACATTAAACCCTAGACCAGTCATTAGACCTAATTAGGTCACATGGAGCACACTTGATCATGCTTGCCTTGTGACTCTAATTAGGCGCCTATTTTCAAACCATTTAGCATTTGAATTTCCCCCCTCTTTTTTGTAACCTTTTGCTGACCTTCTACGCCTATATAAGGAGTAGCTTGGCTCATGTTTTTCAAGATCAATTTTATGAGTGTTATGCTGCTAATTTTGCAAGCTTAAGCAGTTCTTTGTCTAAACCTCTCTAGGATAGACACCTTGGTCTTCTTCTTCACCTCTCCAAGGGATATGGTCGAACCAATCACTCTCCCTACTCTTCATGCAACTACAAGGAATCCATAGCTCCAATTGAGCCATCCTTGACCCATTCTCTTCCACTAGCTTCCAAAATTTCCCTTTAAAATTCAAGAAAAGCACCAACCGGATGAGTGAAACCTATCATTTGGTATCTAGAGCTTTGGTTCTTCAAGAGATAAGTGTCTTCTCTTCTATTTTTTGTTCTTAATTCTGTGTTGTGGCATTGATGTTCTTTATTGTCTTGAATTTCATTTTCTATGATGTTGTTTTATATTTCAATCCTTTTTAAATTTTGTAGGTTTCAATTTGAGTATACCGTTTGCTTTTCATTTTATTTGAGTCTTGTTGCAATTTCATTTAGTGGATTTTAATGTTGGTTGAGACATTTTAACTTTTGAATCAAGTTCAAGTAATGCCTAGTCATGTTCTTCCTACGATGTCATTAAATTCGTGTGGTGCCTTTTCTAATTGATTTTGGTTGTTCGCTTTAATTTTATTCTAAATACTATTCTTAATTTGAGCTTTGGTGCATTTTAATTTTTCAAATTTGAGTTCTATACTTGTTTTTAGTTCCATACAAATTCCAATTTCACTAAATTTTATTGTGTCTTTGAGTTTTCATTTCTGTTTTTAATTTCAATTAGGATTTCTCAGTTTTCCAGATTTTTGTGCTGATTGAAAAACTTTATCATAATTTGATTTGTTGGTGAAAAAATGTGAAACTTTGGAATTGGACATAGTGTAAAAAAATTTGGCTCTGAAAATTTAAATTGAACAGTAAATTTGAAAATATTATTGCAATTAATTGCCGCACTATTTTTGTAAACTTCCAACACCAATATTAAGCTTATACATTGAAGTTTCAGTGGTTAAAAATTCAAACCCTAATTTCAAATATTTTGTTCAGCATAAATTCGGAAATTTAAGAAAACTTTCATACAAAATTCTGTAGTGCATTTTTTGGTTTTCTTCATCTAATTCTAGAACCTTTCTTTAGGATTTCATTTGTGTGCTATCATTTCTTGTGAACTTTAATTTTTTGCTTGTCAATTTCTTGATTACTCATTTGAATTCATGTCTATTATAAACTCTCTTTGGAGTTGCCTTTATTTTAAAGTGAGCTTTTGTTGCTTTAAAAATTGTTTGACCTCTATTTTCTGAAAGTGACTGAATTACATTTGGTGAGTTGTGGGACTGAAAATTTTTGGTTGAATATCATAAAAAGGTAAAAACCATACACAATAGGTTGAATATCCTAAGGAGGTGAAGCAAGGGAGAGAAGAAACTTAAAATTTACACAGAAACAAAAGACAATTGGAGCAACTTTGTGGAGTGCATAAAATAGGCAATTTAATTTTTAGTGCATAAAATTGTTGACCTAATTTTTTGACCTAATTTCATTGTATTTCTTTTGAGTTGTAATTTGTTAAATTTTTTTACTTAGTGGATTAGTTTTTGCATAGTTCGGTGAGTGTGTATTCAAGGTCCAAAGTGCCAAGAAGCCTCACCTAGGAAACAATCTAGTTTAAAGCTTTCTAAGTAGAAATTTCAATTGTTTTTATTGCTTTCATATTTGCTAAGAGTTTTCATCTTCGATTAAGCTCTTAGTAATTTGCTCAGAGAAAGGTTTGTGAAGTGTTGTGGGATAATTTCTGGCTAGAAAAGGTTGGGTACTTAAGTGATCTACCTGTTAGAATTAGAGGCCTTAAACAAGAGGGGAAGTGAATTGTTTTTGAAAGATTTTCGCAAAGGTTGAAGGTAGAGTGAAAAGTTACGAAGAATCAATAAATTGAAAATTCTGTTCAACCAATACAAAAGTTGTTTTAAGTTTGATTGCAAAAAATCAACCAGTTGTTTAGACCAGTAGAAATGAAAAACAATGTTAAAACAATTTATGAGTGTAGGTATAGAGAGAATCACACAAGATGCTTATACTGGTTCACTCTTAACCAAGAGATACATCAAGTCCTCAGCTAACCACTGAGAATTCACTATGTAATCAAACCTAGATTACAAACCACACACCAAGAGTGATGATCTTGAACCCCTCAAGAACACACACCACTCCTTGGCAACACACAGTTTCCAGAAAACATCTTTCTGGATTTGTACTACACTCAAATACATAAATAAAATATTCAAAGAAGAAGAGGAATATAATTCATCTGGGTAATACAAAGCTTAAGGTTCAGAAGTACAAAACTCAATCCTATTGCACACACTTGAGATGATTCAAAGTTTTTGAAATCTTGTAAAACGTTTTTGATTAATCTCTCTTTCTTTGTTAATGCAAAGGAGCGTACAACAACCTTTATATGCCTCAATCAAATGATCAAAGCAGTTAAATTAAAAACCAAAAGTAGTTGAAATAATTTAAAATAGATTAAAACCTCTTAACAAAATTATGTTAAGGTTTTCATAAAAACAACCAGTTTATTTATCGAAACAACCGGTTGAATCTGTTTGACAGCAAAGCCAAAACAAAGCTATGTTTTTCCAAGCAATTTTAAAAACCACTAAGTGTCAAACAACCAGTTGATTTGACATTTCAACAGGTTAAAATTTCACATCCTTTTAGAAAATCCATATTTTCAAAAAGGTAAAGATTCAATTGAGCTTGGATTATCTTAAGGAGTGAATTAACAAGTTTCAAACAACTAAAAAACACACACACACACCCAAAAACAAGGTTTTCAAGCTTTTTAAATGGATTTGGAGACATCAAAGCATCTTGTTCAACACCGCCTACTTGGGAAATTACCTACTTTACTAAGCCTATTTTTCTCTTTGGGAATTGCTTCTATCACAAACTTTAACTTGTTTAAACATACTTCCAATCTTATTGAAAGTTATTTGAGCTCTACTAAATCTCTTTTCAAACAAATGGCTAGAGATATCCAATAACTTACACTAAGACAATTACAACAGGAGAATCAAATTATTGAAGAAAAGAAAGAAGATTATGATCTTGCAATTCTAGATGAAGAGTTGAAACTTGTTAAAGAAAGAGATGAATATATAAGAAATCATAAAAAGTATCACCCATCTAGTTATAGGTTTAGTGACTCTCATGAGGAATAGAGTCTTAGAATTAATGATTATTATCAACCTACACCTAGGAAAACTAGAAGAGAAAGGCAACCAATTAGACTAGGGTAGACCTACCTTATTTGTATATCTAGATTGGGAAATAAAAGTAGAATAACTTTTTGCCTGCCATTGTATGAGTAAGGAAAGGAAGGTACCCCTAGCCACTTTAAGCTTTCAATCAAATGCTATGTATTGGTGGACTGCCCTAGAGAGAGAGACGTCTCCACAATGACCCATTCATTACCTATTGGAATGATCTTAGAGGAACATTGAGACTTCGCCATATTCCTTCGTACTATAATAGAAAGTTGATGGACAAGCTCCAAAGACTCCAACAAAAAATATGAGTGTAGAAGAGTATAGGCAGAAGATGGAGCTTTACATGATGAAAGCCTCAATTATGGAGGAAGAAACCACCACCATATCTAGGTTTCTTAGTGGACCCAATCTTGAGATAAGAGACAAAGTATAACTTTTGCCCTACATGGACTTAAATGACTTGATCTAACTTTTATAAAAGTTGAGCATCAAAATTTGAGAAAAGGATCGAGTCACAAGGAGAGTTCTTACTCAAGCTTTTGTCCCAAGAAGGAGTATAAGAAAGAAAGGGAGGAGAGTTTTTCCAAAGATAAATCTAAGTTAGAAACTCCCAAAAACCTAGAAAGAGGAAAAGATATGCAAATCTCACACACTCGCACTAGAGATATCCAATGTTTTAAATGTCTTGGTAGAGGCCACATAGCATCTCAATGCTCCAATAAGAGAACCGTGATACTAAGGGGGAAAGATGAGTATAACAACCAAGATGACGAGTCTAGAGAAGAGGAGGAGAAAGAAAACAATGAGGGGGCATATCCTTGTGAGGGGATATTAACCCTCAACAATCAACCTAACATGAAACATGAGACATAAAGAGAGAACATATTTCATACAAGATGTAAAATTTTAGAAAATAGTTGTTCTCTCATTGTGGATAGTGGCTCTTACTGTAATTGTTGTAGCATTTTGTTGGTTGAGAAGCTTGATGTACAAGTTATACCCCACCTCAAACCCTATAAGTTGCATTGGCTGAATGAAGATATGGATTTAGTTGTAGATAAACAAGTAAAAGTCAGTCTTTCTTTAGGGAATTACAAAGATAATGTTTTATGTGATGTAGTACCCATGGAAGCTTGCCATATCTTATTGGGAAGGCTATGGAAATTTGATGAGAAAACCACCCATAATGGCCTTAACAACGAGATTACTTTTACCCATAAAGATAAAGTTTGTACTTTATCCTTTAACACTTTCACAAGTGGTAGAGGACCAAGTACAAATGAAAATAAAAATCTCAAAAATCAAAGGATAGTTCTTAGGGACAATGTTGAGGTGTGGAAGAAGAGTGTTCCTTCAAACAAGGTCATTCAAATAGAACAAAATTTGAGAAAAAAAGAAGTTAACAAAATTCTGCTATTTGAACAACCTTCAGGTCTCCTTCTTTGTAAACTTAAATGTAATGCCACACTTTAATGTTCTACCTCCTAGGGTCAAAAGTCTTATAAAAGAATTTTATGATGTGTTCCCTAAGGAATAACCAATTTGACTTTAAGGGGGCATTGAACATCAAATTGATTTAGTTCCTAGAGCTAGTATACCAAATAGACTGGCATACAAAACTAATTCTGAAGAGACTAAGGAGATAGAATCCTAGGTTCAGGAATTGTTGGAAGCTGGGTCCAAAAGAGCCTAAGTCCTTGTGTTGTACCGGTTTTGTTGGTGCCTAAGAAAGATGGAAAGTGGAGAATGTATTGTGATTGTAGAGCAATCAACAACATCATCATCAAATATAGGCATCCAATTCATAGAATTGATGATATGCTTGATGAATTGCATGGGTCCACAATATTTTCTAAGATTGATCTCAAAAGTGGTTATCACCAAATAAGAATCAAAGAGGGGGATGAGTGAAAAACTACTTTTAAGACCAAGTTTGGATTATATGAGTGGTTAGTGATGCATTTTGGTCTCACTAATGCACCTAGCACTTTCATGAGGCTTATGAATCATGTCCTTAGGGATTGTATAGGTAAATATGTAGTAGTTTACTTTCATGATATTTTAGTATATAGTAAGAGTCTAGAGTCTCATTTAGGTCATGTTAGGAAAGTCTTGTTAGTTCTTAAGAATAACAATTTGTTTGCTAATGTAGATAAATGCACTTTTTGTGTTGATAGTGTAGTCTTTTAGGTTTTACAGTCAACAAAAATGGGGTCCATGTGGACCTCGAGAAAATCAAAGTCATCCAAGAGCAGAATGTAGGAGATGTTAAGTGCTTCCATGGGTTAACAAGAATTTATAGAAGATTTGTTCCCAACTTCTCAATACTAGCTTCACCACTCAATGAGTTAGTGAAGAAAGACACTCCGTTCTATTGGACGAAGAAACATGAGCAAGTCTTCCAAAGGTTGAAAGCTCAACTCACTAATGCACCCATTCTAGCTTTTCCAAACTTTTCAAAAGCTTTTGAGCTAGAGTGTGATGCATCAGGAGTAGGCATAGGTGCAGTGTTATTGCACGTGGTTGCATATTTTAGTTAAAAATTACATGGTGCAACCCTTAATTACCCCACCTATGATAAAGATCTCTATGCACTTGTGAGGGACCTGTAGACTTGGGAACACTATTTGGTTTCAAAAGAATTTGTTATTCATAGTGATCACGAGTCTTTGAAATATCTTAAGGGTCAGTATAAGTTAAACAAAAGACATGCAAAATTGAGGAATTTCTAGAGCAATTTTCATATGTTATGAAATTCAAAAAGGGCATTACAAATATTGTGACATATGCTTTATCTCGAAGACATGCCCTCTTTTCTAAACTTAGAGCCCAAATTCTTGGATTTGGTAACATACCCGAGCTTCAAGAAAATGATTAGGATTTTGAATCCACCTTTGCTAGTTATAAACATAGAGCACAAGGAGGGTTTTATGTTTCTGAGGAGTATTTGTTTAAAGAACGAAAACTTTGTATACCTCAAGGAACACATAGAAAACTCCTTGTTAAAGAGTCAATGAAGGAGGTCTCATGGGTCATTTCAGAGTTGATAAAACTCTTTAGCTTTTAAAAGAATTTTTTTTTGACCCCATATGAGAAAAAAAGTTCAAAGACATTGTCATAGATACATATCATGTTCTAAGACAGTGACTCATGGACTTTACACTCCATTGCCTCTTGCTTATGCTCCATGGGAAGACATTAGCATGGATTTCATTTTAGGGCTTCCTGAGACACAAAGACGTTTGATTCCATCTTTGTGGTAGTGGATAGGTTTAGCAAGATGACTCATTTCATACCCTGCCATAAAGTGGATGATGCTAACAACATCTTCATACTGTTCTTTAGAGAAGTGGTAAGACTTCATGGTCTACCTAAACCCATAGTTTCGTATAGAGATCTAAAATTGTTAGCAAACTCTTTGGGAAAGGCTAGGAACTAAGTTGAACTTTTCAACCTCTTGTCACCCTCAAACGGATGGACAAATGGAGGTAATGAATACATTCCTCATATTGAATTTGCATACAATAGAGTGGTCCATAAGACTACTAATATTTCTCCATTTGAGGTTGCATATGGTTTTAATCCTCACATTACTTTGGATTTGTTACCTTTGCATAATCCACATGAATTTATGCATAAGGAAGGGGTAACAAAAGCCAAGTTTGTTAAGAAATTACATGAGAGGATTAAAATTCAAATACAGAAACAAACTGAGAAATACATAAAACATAACAATAAGGGAAAAAGGGAGATAGTTTTTGAAAATAGAGACTAGATTTGGTTGCATCTTAGAAAAGATAGATTCCCTAGTAAGAGGAAGTCTAAGCTTAGTCCCTGAAGAGATGGTCCTTTCCAAGTCCTTAAGAGAATCAATAATAATGTATATCAGTTAGATCTGCCTGAGAAGATGAAGTACATGCTACTTTTAATGTTATAAATCTAACACCTTTTGCAGGTAGCACAAATGATGAGCAGAGACTTTTGATTTAAGGACAAATCCTCTTCAAGAGGGAGGGAATGATGATAGAGGCCTCAACACAGGACCAACCACTAAAGCTATGACAAGGAGAATACAAGAAGATTGGGACTCTGCTATTGATGGCAGAGACACTCTCTTATACATGTTCAAAAAAAGCCATAACCCAGGGCAATTTCCTAGATTAGGATTTTAATTTTTTTTGCTTATAAGTAGAGTAGGAAATTTACTGTAATTTTTATTTAACTAAATTAGGGTTAGGATTAGACATCTTGATGTGGGTTGATTTTAGGATTACACATTTTATGGGTTACTCTTTTGTTTATGAGTTTTGAGATTAGCAATTATTGTGAGAAACCCAAAAAAGATTCTCATCGGACACGAACTTAACCAAGTGGTTAAGTAAGTGTGAAGGTGCACTTCCAGAGGGCAAAGAGAAAACACATGTATGGTGGTTATAATGATGAAGGTGCGAAGATAAAAAGACATTAAATAAAGCATAAGATGATGAAGAAAAGCAAACATAAACGAATAAAATATTGGAAGAATGGCGTAAGGAAAAGGAAAGAAAAACACAAAGGTGAAGAGATTAAGAGATGCTTATGTAATAATTAATCACGCTACTTGGAGGGGGAGGAAACTCCGAGATAAGTGGTGAAGAGCCGCCACTTGAAGTGCACAAACATCGAAGATAAGACCCAATTTTTAAGACAAAGCTCACTAAACACTCTTGCAGAGTTTTCTTTCTATTTCAAATTCAAGGTCTTGGAGAACAAGATGGAGGGGTAGGGGTGTCATTTGTGAGAAACCTTCTAGAAGGTAAGTCAAAGAAACCCTAAACCTAGAAGCACTTGTCATGAAAGGTGAGGGCTTGACACAAGCCCAATTTATGCTAAGTACACCCCAATTTATGCTAAGTGAACCCTACTCTAGCTTATTCTTCTATTTGAACCCCCAAATTGAGCCCAGTTTATTTACATAAACTTGTCTTTTAAAAAGATCAGAAGAAAGAACATCAAATGCTCTAGCCTCTGTCCAATTCTTCTTCTACTGAGGTCCTTCTGAAGTTTGGTGGGGCCTTGTCTTAGATGCTGAGATGACTAACTTAATTATGAATTGTCTATTATGTCCTTGGTTATATCCTTGTCTAATTAGGTTGTATCACATCTAAAACCTACCTAGGGTATAATTGGGCTTAATTGCAGCCCACATTAAACCCTGATATGGTCATTAGACCTAATTAGGTCACATGGAGCACACATGATCATGACTTGTGACTCTAATTAGGTGTCTATTTTCAAACCATTTAGCATTTGAATTTCCCTCTCTTTTTTGTAACCTTTGGTCGGCCTCTTACACATATATAAGGAGTAGCTTGGCTCATTTTTTTCAAGATCAATTTTATGAGTGTTATGCAGCCAATTTTGCAAGCTTAAGCCCTCCTTTGTCTAAACCTCTCTAGGATAGACACTTTGGTCTTCTTCTTCACCTCTCCAAGTGATATGGCTGAACTAATCACTCTCCCTACTCTTCATGCAACTACAAGGAATCTATACTTCCAATAGAGTCATTCTTGACTCATCTCTTCAACTAACTTCCGCAAATCTCCTTCAAAATTCTAGAAAAACACCAACCGGATGAGAGGAGCCTATCAAAACTTATGACTGATGTGTTAGTTTGAGCTTAGCATAAATAAAATTATCTGATCATACTCATGTTTTGGCTAAAGTGGTTTTACATTGGTAGTGTATTATTACTGCCACCGATTTTAGCAAATTTACTGGATTGGTATAATTTCATTTTGAAATTATGAAAATGAATAAGTATTAAAAAAATTATTCAAAATGAAAGTTGTGAATTGTAGAACGATTTCAATGGTATAAGTTGTGCTTTTGAAGTAACACTTTTTTGTTTTTTTCTTAAATAAAGAAAACCAAAGTAGCCCTGGAATGCATAATTTTTTATACCAAATTTGCATGTACAATTATAATTGTAAAATAATTACACAAAATTAGTCCTTACGCCTAGTTCACTCTTTATTTACTTTTACTACAATTCATATCTTTAATATTAAATATTATACTATAAATTAGTATTATCATACTATAAATTTGAGCTATAATGGTTTTACAAGAGACAATAACGATACTGATTTTGAGTTAATAAGAAAGAATCATCATTGAAAATATTATTGAAGCGGTTATTTTTCTAATAACGAATAAGGTAATCACGATCATGAAGCATTTGTTCTTGGTGTGATTTAGAATGAGTATCCTTATATTTTGATATTTTTTTAAGTTATTCTTATAGAAAGCAACATGACTTTTTTTAGGTGAAAATTGATATTCTTAATAAATTGAGTTTATATTTTTTTAAGTTGATCGTCGTGTTGTTGATGGAGTTCGAGAGAAAATCCAATTGTAGAAGATTTTTTAGGTTCAAGTCGATAAGAACTAAATAAATTATAGTAGAATACATTAGTATAAATCAGAATAAGAAAATTAAGTGAGTATTGAATATTTATTATTCAATCCATTATATATATATATATATATGAGTTATATGAACATATATTTGATTTGGTTGAATTTTATATTATTATGTTGTGATACATCTCGTATTTAGATAGATATATAAGTCTTCAAGTTCGAAATCCATTAATGAGGTGCAAGTGGTCCAATTTGATGGATAAATGAGTTTGAGTGTTCTACTCACGTAATTACTTTTGAGATTTTATTTTCACAACCATCAATTGTGGTTAGGGCTTTGCAACCTTTCATGAAGCCAAGTTAATTTAGTTTTGATAGTCAGTACAATGGTGTGATTCCTAATGTGCATTAATGAAGGTTTTTTTTCCTTCTTCGAGACGTTATGTCGTTTGGTGGCTAACGTTTCATCATTTTGTGTCATGTTGTCCTAAGACACAATATTTGAGTGTCCCATTGTTGTTGCGCCTAGAAATGAAGTGTTTTTAAACTCTTCGTATTCCATTCCATAGTTTTAAAACTCTTTTTTTGTGTTTGCAAGTGTTCATCGGCTTTATTTTAATCCTATGATTTTTTTTGTAAGTTAGAATACTTTGTGATATGATTCTTAAATTTCCAAAATATTCATGCGCATTCTGAATTCCAAAAGTGTATAAATATAAATTTAGTTATAGGTTTTGTCTCTTTTGTAAATAAATAAAATGAAAATACAATCCCTATATTTCAAGAAATGATTATTTGTCCCAGTAGTTAAGTTGATACTTTCTAAGTGGTCCTGGATTCAAATATAACTCCAAGCAAAATAATATTATTATTTTATTCTAATACTCCAAGCATGTTGTGCATGTAATCAGCTTAGTCTTTTTAAATTGTGGGTCATTCAACAATTGGGCCTCCAAAAGATTATTTGCCCTTGGGCTTGGATGTCCGCATCATTCCCTCCCTCTTGAGAAAGACCTTGGAAGTCTGCATTATTCTCTCCTTCTTAAGAAAGACTTGAAGTTAATTCCAAAGCTTCAGTAAAAGAAGACAAATCAAACACGTTAAAAGTGTTACTCACATTGTACTTACTTGGAAGATCAATCTTGTAGGCATTGTCATTAATCTTTTCTAAAACATGGAAAGGTCCATCCCCTCTAGGTTGGAGCTTGGATTTTCTTTGTTTAGAGAACCTTTCTTTCCTCATGTGTACCTAGAATTAATCTCCAGGCTCAAAGATTACTTTCTTCCTTCCTTTGTTAGCTTGCTTAGAATAACCTTCAACTTTTATTTCAATTTGTGCTTTAACTTTTTCATGTAGCTTTCTCACATAGTCAGCTAATAAGTGTCTAATTTCAGTAATATTTCATATTAAAATATAGGCATTTATGAAGATTTATTGCTAATTTACATATAAAATAATCCTTAATTTATGAATTTATACATTTTTACATTTTTATGAGCTTTATTTGAATAAGAGCATTTTATTCCAAAATTTGATGTTAATTTCATATTTCTAGGGAGCATTGAAGATTTGGAATAAAGGAGAATAATTTAAGCTAAAAAGAGAAAGCTGGAAGGTCCCAGAATGGAAAAATATGCAAAGAAAGATTGGGTCTTTTTATGTTTTATCATTTAGCCCATTAGTGCGACACAGGAAGCAACCTAACCCTAGAAAACTAGGATAAATAGAGGGCTAGAGGTTCAACCCTAGTGTGCCAAATTGAGAGGAAAACACCATAGAGGGAATTGTAACCCAATTGGGAGAATGAAAGGTGCTAGAAATATGTGTGACTAATTCTACCCTTCTTGGATTGGGAGTAATTTGCTCAAACTCTTATGTATTGAGGTTATATCTTATATATTAATATTCAGTTCTTGATTGATTATTGGTATTTTTGTTTTACTTTTAACTTTCCGTGACAAATTAATAATCTTAAATCTGACCGAGAGGTATTTTTAGGGTTCAGACCTAAACATCAATACTTAACATATTTGAGTGTTGAGATAGACTTGAAATGTTAATTTCCATTAACGTCTGATTGTTATTTCTAAGTTGTTTTTATAAGTATGCGAGAGATCGATATTTAGGAAACATTCTTAAGAATTTTATATGCGAGAGATTGATATAAATGAATTTCAATCAAAGAACTCAATATTAACATGCTAATCAAAATACATAAGACTGGGAGACATGAAGCCTAATCCCTATTTTTCCAATTGAAGCAACTAATTTTTTGTTTTTTTTTTCTTTTTGATCAGTGCCACCACTATCACTTCAAAACTATTTTTATTGTTTTGTTGTTATATTTAGCTAATTTTGTACTCGATAATTCACTGTTCATTGTGGGATCGATATCCGTTCTTAGGGACAATTATTACTTCTGACAAACGCGATGCACTTGCTGTAAAATGTCATCAAGTTTTTGGCGCCGTTACCGGGGAACAAGTTTGAGTTGTTGAATATAATTTCTTAAATATTGTAATTATACTAACTATTTTTTTTTGTGAATATTGTTTTTTAGTTTTTATTATTTTTTTTAGATTTGAATATTTTTGTAAAGATTTTGTTTTCCTTTTTAGATGTGAATAATTTTATAGTTTTTTGTTTTTTAGATATGCATATTTTTTGTAAAGATTTTGTTTTTTTTTTCTCTAGTTGCATATGTAAAAAGTTTTTTTTAGATGTGAATATGTGTGTTTTTTATAAAACTATTTTTTTTATGTTAATATTTTTTCTTTTAAGTTTTTGTTTTTTTTTATTTGTTTGCTTTATTTATTTTATTTTGATTTTTTTTGTTATATTTTATTTTATTCTTTAGTTTTTTGTTTTTATGTTTCGTTTACGTAGTTTTTTTTACTGTAATTGATTTGTTTTGTTTTTGTTTTTATTTTTATTTTTATTTTATTTTATATGGATTTTGTTTTATCATATTTTATTTTAGTCTTTTTTTTTTACGTTTAGCTTAAGTACTTTATTTAGTGTTTACGTAGTTTTTATTTATTTATTTTAATTACTTATTTATTACTACTAGTTTCTGTTTTATTTTTGTTTATTTTTATTTTATTTATTTATTCTTAATAGTTATTTATTTATTTATTTATTTTATGTTATTTTATTTTATTTTTATTTTTAGTTTTATTATTTTCTTTGATTTCATTCTTAGTTTTTATTTTACGCAAGTTTTTTTTTTCGATCTATATATTCTGTTTTAGTTTTCTTAGTTAGTTAGTTATTTAAGTTTTTTTTATTTTTTTTATTTTGTATTTTTTTTAGTTTTTATATATTATTCTTGTTTTATTTATTTTATTTTTCTCTTTGTTAAAAATTTTAGTTTTATTATTTATTTTAGTTTTATTATTTACTTTAGTTTTATTATTTATTTTAGTTTTATTATTTATTTTAGTTTTATTATTTATTTTAGTTTTATTATTTATTTTAGTTTTATTATTTATTTTAGTTTTATTATTTTATTTAGTTTTTATTTAAGTAAGTTTTTGTTTTTTTTATTGTTCTTGTTTTTCATTTACTATTTATTTCTCTTTCTTTTGTTATTTTAAATTTTCTGTTTTTATTTTTTTCATTTTTAAAAAAAAAAAAACTATTTGCTTGTTATACTAATCCTTACTTGAGTTGTCTTATGATATTAAGAAAACAAGTTGTTATAGATTGAGAAATTGAGAAGACGACTCGGAAGAATAGAAGTTAAAAATAAAGAAAAGAGAAGCAAGGAAAAGTTAGAAAAGAAGGAGAGATGACGATGACGGTACCTATTACTAGTTGAGTGAGAAAATATGGTTTTAAAAATGAAGTGGCTAGGAAATTCTGTCTAGCCAATCACTCCTATCAAATAAGTCCAGCTGGTAAACCATGGAGAATTTCAAGGGAAACCTAACCTATGTATGTCGACCTTGAAATAAACAGGCGTCAAGCTAAATGACGTTAAACGAGCGCTTACTGGTAAGCAACCCAATCCACATTTTAGTTTTATGTTGTTTTGTTACCAATGTTATAAAAAAAAATCTTATATGTCTCCTAATCATTTTGCAGGTTATGTATTTTGACCTGGGGACAGGTTTTATTATTCTCTGAGGCAGATCCAGCAAATGAACCAAGACTGTAGATAAAGATTTTAACAAAAAGTTGGATGACTTTTGAAGAAGAGAGGATTGAGAAAAAAAAATGGTTTTATCTTTCTAATTCTCTTTTCTTTACAGTTATTGAATTTTGTCTTATTTTATTTATTTTATTTTTCGGTTATTTTGTTTTCTGTTTATTAGCTTATTTGTTTAGTTTGTTTATATTGCTTATTTTGAATAAATTTCCTGTTTTGTTAGTTTGTTAGTTTTAAGTCTTAAATTATCTTTCTTGAATAAATTTCAGTTTTAATTTATTTGTTTTCTAGTTTATTTTTTTCAAATAAAAAAGAACTAGAATATTAATTTTGAATTGTGGAAAAAAGAATGTGTTTAAATATTAAATAGTGAGATGAATTAGACACAGGTTAGAAAAGAAAATATGATTGAATCCTTATTCAAATGTAGTTAAAATTTTGATACATGAAAATTTAACAAGATGATTGATTAGGACAGATAATGACAAGACAAAAAGGAATGAGACCATTTAAACCAAGTGAATGTGTGAACCTTAGATAGTTTTGAGAGTTTTAATGATGAATTGACAGTTGTGGTTGCTTAATTTTTATATTTGTTGCATCATAAAATAGCATGAAGATGATTAAGGCATTTGTTTGTGTTAATTAGGAGCCAGGGCCAAAAAATCAACATTTATATTAGAATTCCATTTTTTTTTATATCCCCTTTGGGCCAAGAAATTTTTGTTAATATTGCACCTTAACCTTTAATGGTATATTTTCCTACCCTTTAGCATGTTTAAGGAGGGAGAGCATAGATGCAATACATATAGAAAAGGGAATGGTTGGTTCTGATTGTGAAAGCTCAAAAAGTTGAAAATAGGAAGAATCTTTTCCTATTATTGAAAGAAAAAAAAATAAAGAAAGAGAAACAAAAGAAGCAAAAGAAAAAGAAAAGAAAAAAAAAATCATCATGAAAAGTCAAAAAGAAAAATGAGGAAAAAGGACATCGAAAGAAAGTGGTGATTAGATAACATATATGTTCTCTATAATTGAATTGTAGGTATGTTCTTCTTCTTTAAGATGTGCATTTTGTTATCTAAGAAAAACCAATATTTTTT
>Ga0123342_1003515_pt1 | contig 25075 bp, 6 predicted proteins | sample Turbeawhitnodule_FD_89960 | JGI IMG/M metagenome (GOLD analysis project Ga0123342, IMG submission 89960) | Root nodule microbial communities of legume samples collected from Mexico - Turtle bean Mexico white nodule | ecosystem: Host-associated > Plants > Roots > Nodule | place: Mexico: Nepantla... | reverse complement strand
TTATTATTATTATTATTATTATTATTATTATTATTATTATTATTATTATTATTATTATTATTATTATTATTATTATTATTATTATTATTATTATTATTATTTTTTATTTTTTATTTTTTTTTTAAGATTGTTTTCATATCGACTTTATTTTTATTCGCAAGAGTTTAAAAACTATTCGGATTCGACCTGTGATACCACAAGCTCCTCAACCTGAGGTTGAAAGATTAGAGACTAACTAATCAGAACCATCCATGACATCACAAACCCCCAACCTCAGGGCGAGGCCTTAAAGGCTAACTAATTAGAATTTTGTTAGTAGTAATAGACCGAGTCTGGGCTCGACACCATGTCAAATTATGATTTGTATATGGTCTTTATTCGTGTCAAGTTAAGACTTATACGTGGCTTTCAATAAATTGGACCGAACTATGACTCAGCATCATGTCAAATTAAGACTTGTACATGATTTTTCTTCACGTCAAATTAAGACTTGTACGTGGATTGAGTTATAACTCGACACCATCTCAAGTTAAGACTTGTACATTATTATTTTTTTCACGTCAATTTAAGACATGTACGCAACCTTCAATAAACTGGACCGTGTAATAACTCGATCGACACCACATCACTTAAGACTTGTACATGTTTATTCTTCACTTCAAGTTAAGACTTGTACACGACCTTCAATAAATTGAACCGAGTGATAGCTCGACACCACATCATGTTAAGACTTGTACATGAATTTTCTTCTCGTCAAGTTAAGACATGTATGTGACATTCAATAAATTGGACCAAGTGATAGCTCAACACCACATCACTTAAGATTTGTACAAGGTTTTTCTTCACATCAAGTTAAGACCTATATGTGGCCTTAAATAAACTGAACCAAGCAATAGCTCGGCACCCTCAAGTTAAGACTTGTACATAGTTTTTCTTCATGTCAAGTTAAGACTTATATGTGGCCTTCAATAAACTGAACCGAGTAATATTCAACACCACATCAAGTTAAGACTTGTATATGGTTTTTCTTCACTCAAGGTAAGACCTATATGTGACTTTCAATAAACTGGACTGCAGCCTTCAATAAACTAGACCGAGTAATAGCTCGACATCACATCAAGTTAAGACTTGTACATAATTTTTTTTCACGTAAAGTTAAGACTTGTACATGGCCTTCAATAAACTGGACTGAGTAATAACTCGACACCATATCAAGTTAAAGACTGTACATAGTTTTTCTTCACCTCAAGTTAAAACCTATACGTGATCTTTAATGAACTAGACCGAGTTTGGTTCCAGCACCATGTCAAGTTAAGACTTAGACATGGTTCTTGGCATAGGACATTTCCTGATTGTGTACTAAATTCTAATAATATAACAAATTTTATTCATTTTGTATAAACATGCTCAACTTGTAAAACAAAATAACATGTCCAACTTACAAAACTTACCAACTCACCCTCTAACATCAAGGAGTATTTGATTGATTCAAACTTGAAAACAATTAGACTTGATATATATTAAGATGAAATTAGATTATATATGAAAATGTTCCAGACAAGAGTATTGACGATCTCAAACCTAAAACATTCAATTAAGGTTGGTTAAATTTCGAGATAGTCACACTGATCGTATCTTTGCAAGCTTCATGGACTCCAAGGAAATAGGGGGCTCCACCTGCAAAAGATACACGCTCAAGTCCGTAAGAGCATAAAATATAACGAGTATAGTGTAAAATATGAGTTGAAAGTTACTCCTTGTGTTGTGTGTTATGTGAGTTGTTTTCTTCCCCTTATATAGGGTAGTGCTCTCCCCTTCTCCTTGTATATGGTCTTATTATTGGCTTAATTCAGTAATAAATATTGTATCCTATTTAAGTTGATTATCTGAGATCCCTTTATTTGTGTTGATATGACATTAATGTCTTTAAATATGAATATCGGTAAACGATCTATTTATACAAACCCATGACACTACAGCTCCTAACCTCATGCATAAGCCAACTTAATGTAATGTTCTCTTGAAATATATATTTTTTCAAACCTTTGTATTTTAATAATACAATTTAAATAAATTTTCTGTAGCATTATATTATATTTTATCCATAACATTTATATTAAAATATATTAAGTAAAATACACATTTTAAGTGAGAGTTGTATATTTTTAAAGTTTACAGTTTAAACATATATAACATTTATTTTAATATATTATATGAAATAAACGTAAACTACCTTTATTAAAATTTTGGACAAAATTTAAAATGAATGTAGATAAACCTGTCTTAAGATAGAAACATAAACATTCTAATTTAAGAAAAATTGAATTCAAATGAATTAAAAAATTTGGGTGAATCATAAATATGCTAATTTAAGGAAATTTAAATTAATTAAATTTTGTTGGTTGGTTTGGAAAAATTTTGTTTGTGAATCACCCCACCCAATTGAATAATACTTTAAAACAAGAGTGATTGCTATTAAAAAAAGTAAAACCATATAATAAAATAGAAAAGAAACATTGAAACACACAAAATAAAAAAGTGCATAATAATAAGCTAAAATTGAAATTGTTATTGGTATCCGATTACCGTGTGAGTCCAAACAATATGTTTTCCTTCCTACTACTCCACAAATTAAAAAAAATGGTTGGTTTGGAAAATTTGTGTTTGTCAACCACCCCAATTGCATAATACTTTAAAATAGGAGAGGGATTGCTATTAAAAGGTAAAACACATAATAAAATAGAAAAGAAAATAGTGAACACAAAAAATAAAAGAGTTTATAATAAACTAAAACGGAAACAAAGATTAGTCAAATTTCATGTTTTTGGTATACGATCACCGTCTAAGGATTCTGAACGATATGTTTCCTTTCCTATTACTTTCACAAAAGCAATATGGTACTAAAAATATCAATCAACTACACATATGATAAAAATGATGCATGATTGATTTACCTATTCATGATATGCGCCAAAATTTCAAATTAAGAAGGATGTTTTCCAACTAGATAATTCAGTTTAGCCAGAAATAGTGGTTTTCAGCCGAGTTGTTCTTCCTTTTTTTTATCACATGTGTCATTTGTATGCTTTACTTGTCCTCCCTACTATTATGTATCCAATATTGTTTTCAGCCCTTTTCAATATTAAATGTTAATTCCAAGTTTAAGGCCAAATTTCTTTTTTTCAATTATTATAATAATATGAGGAGAAAATAATGTAATTGCTATATGAATATTTATTATTATTTAAGATTGTTTCCTTATCGATTTTATTCCTATTTTGAAAAAGTCTTATAACTACTCAGACCCATTTCACACTAGTTTCCATTATTAATAAAAATTTATAATATAGTTTTTAAATTGGTATATAATCATTAGCTACTAAAGTTCTAGTCTTTTAGAGACTAATTTATAATCTAAAATATTAGTAGCTAAAATTTTGGTAACCAATTTAGATACAGACCAAGAAACCATTTTATAAATTTTTATTAATAATAGAAACCACTTTAGATATAAATAATTTTTTAGTCTTTAAAATAGTATATAATGTAGATAATATAATGATGACTTATTTTTAATCTCTAAAACTAATTTATATTTAATGATTTTCTGAAGTTGAGTTAGATTTCGATTCTCTAGTTTAATATATTATTTCTTAGTATCTTCTAACAACGCAGATACATACTAACGAAATTAGTGATAAGACATTAGTTTTATTGGATTTAGATTTTCATGTGAAGACGGAGTTACATATTACTTCTATATATGGTTGCAATGGAAAATACGCGCGCAAAAGCTGTAATTGATAATTCGTGATGATGTCATGCGATTAAGTGCATTTTAGGCGATAATTTTCTTTTATAATTTTTAAATAAAGTTTGAAAAGAAGTATCTTAAAACAAGATGATATCTTGGATGAGAAGTGTAGTGCAGCAATTATAGTTTTTGTTGGGTAGCCCTATAATTATAAATTTGAAACAGTTTGAGTAACTAGGCCCATGATGCATTAATTTACTTATTATAACATCTCTTTACGGAAAGCAAGATGCTTCGTATTCGGCCATATTAATGCTCTCGAAGCTGAAAACCATATTTCAATCACTTCAGGTTCGGTGGATATATACAATGAGAATAAGAAAAAGGACTCTTCAATTTAAAAAATAATTTGGAAAAGATGTATACATCACCAAAAAAAAAATGTTTTCAATCATTTTCTTTTAGTTTCGTAACATATGCAATTTCTTTGTAAACAGTGATAGATCCAGGAATTTTCTTTAAGTTGATAAAGAATAGTTTATAGTATTTATGCAAGAGAAAAATATTATAATCTTTTACAAAAGTATATCATTTTATGAAAACAAAATGTAAAATATTTAAGTTTGTGTGAATTAACTAATATAGTAATTTTATATAAATCTTGAAATCAAAATAAACTTTGTATCATATTCTTTACTCAAAACAAATTAGAGCATTAGTTTATTTAATCAATAAGCTAAGTGCAAGCTAAAATATAACAACAGGAAAGAGTTTTGTATTGTGAATTAATATATCTGTAATTTAAATTATATGTTATCTTATTTAATGTATGACATATGGGTAGGTAATCCAAATCACATCAATAACAATTATGCCTCACATGATTAATAATATAATCTCTAAAAGTAGTTGAAGAGATTATTCATATTTGAATAGACAATCGATTTTTGGAAATATTTCTAAGGATGAGGAGATAAAACAAATGCTTGAGTCCATATATGACTATTTACTAAGAATTCAAGTATTATTAGATTTCATTTTAACTAGGTAAAGAACTAAAAAAAAAATTAACACGAATTCTTAGAGATGGGACGTTCTTATCGTATTTGGACGATTTATAGTCTCAGATGGTTAATAAAAGTTGTTCTGGTGGAAGACTTATTAAAAAAATTCTTAAATAGAAATAAAATTTAGATAAAAAAATTAATTGTTATATTAATTAAATTTTATATTAGGTTAGAGATTATAAAAATTATTACTATTTAAATTAATTTTTATTATTGATAAATAGTTTTTAAATTGATATTTAATTAATTTTTAAGATTTTAGATAAAAACTTTAGAATCTATATAACTTGTTGCTAAAATCTTGATAGCTAACTACATATCAATTTAAAAATTATTTATTAAATAAAAACTAATTTAGACATCAATAATTTTTTAGTTTTTAAAGTAGTATATAACTTAAATATAATAATTAATTTTTTTTAATAGTGAGTGTTTATAAGTACTCGTGTTGAGTATTATAAACCTTTTTGGTGTGTATGTGAATTAGGCATAATTGATTGTCAAAATTTGATTTTTTTCGTTGTATTTCTTTTTATATTTATAAGGTGAGATAGGAATAAACAATTATTCAAAACAAGTATCATATTACACAAGTATTTGAAGCTTACCAAAATTACATAATTCATGAAAAAAATTCTTTAAAACTTTATCATATTTTTAGATAATATAAAATTTTCAACACATCTTCTCCTACTACAATATCAAATATAGAAATAAAGAAGGGTTTGATAGATAATTTATATGTAATAAACTTTTATACTCAAATAAATTCTTACACCATCTTAAAATATATCTTAAAACTTAACTTCACAAAAACATCATAAATAAATAAAGTTTACACCCCACTTTATATATATATATATATATATATATATATATATATATATATTATAATTTAATAAGATTTAAAAAATATCTTCTTTAAAAATATATCACGATCTACAAAATTGATTAAAAAAATTATTTCACAGTTTTTTTCGAGTAAGATAGATGAAGAAAGATATAAATAAGATACATTATACAATAAAAAAAGAGAAGAAATATATATAAAGATATTATAAAAACTAGCATAAACACAGGCTCGATTACACTTATATATTATTATAATGAATTAAAATTTAATATTTATATTAATTTTAATTATATATTATATATTATATTATATTTGATATATGTAGTAATATATAGATTTGAGTGGAGTGGTAATTTTTCTCTACTATTTTTATTCTTCTTTGTAAATAGAATGATAATTTTGAGATTCAAGATGTTAATTTTAAAATATGACCAAGGAAAAAATAAAAACATGAATTATGTATATAAATTGTGATAATCTCATTATGTATTGTTGTGGTATAGTTTTTTTTTATCAGAAATAAATATGAATCAGTTTAGGGGTGATTCAACTCTTATATAAGAACTCATCCATAATCTTCAGCACAAGACTTACTCCAAAGTCTGCCAAAACAGAACTCTCCTAGCTAACCCAGTGGAAGACATCTTAGAGAAAACAGTCAAACAGCTTGAATGAATACGTCATAAGATCATCCTCATACAAACCAACGGATTTATGCACCAATCAAAAAAGGAAAATTTCGCAAACTGTGACTTGGATGTAACCCATGACCAAGCCTTTAATTGAACCAAAGTAAAACCTTCCAGAACATCCACTACTCCTCCGTTAAAAATAACCATGTTTCTATGCTTTCAAATCTCGTTGACTATTGCGATCCAAATAACACCTCAAACCTCATTCACAATAAACTGGAAAAAATTTAACAATGGAACGTTGTGAAATACGCTCAGCACGCCCAACCATGCACAACAATGGTTCCACAATAACCAAGTAAATCTGGACTCAATTGTGGTATAGTTCTAATAAATAAAATATTGGATCGTTTAATATTTATGGCATTTTGGGGTCATATTTTTTAAGGGAAATTTTATTTAAAACGTGTTAGAGCACTACAAGAAAATTATGAAATAGAAACCAATTTTTAAAGACCAAAATAATTAGTTGCAATAGTAACTCAATTAGAGACCATTTTAAAACTAAAAAAAAATTGGTTTTTAAATTAGTTTCTATTATTGTTAAATAGTTTCTAAATTGGTATCTAATTAGCAACTAAAGTTTTATCTACCAATTATTTAGTTTCTAAATTTGGTAGCGAAAACTTTGGTTGCTAATTAGATACCAATTTAGAAACTATTTAACAATAATAAAAATTAATTTAAAAACCAATTTTTTTAGTTTCTAAAATAGTATCTAATTTAATTACTATTGCAACTAATTATTTTGGTATCTAAAATTGGTTTCTATTTCATAATTTTCTTGTAGTGGAGTAGTGAACTCAATAATTTATTCGACAATTACTTTTTTCATCCGACGAAATTTGAATTTGTATTAATTTTTATGTGAAATGATAAAAATATTTTTAAATAAAAAGGGTACGTATCAAAATATATATTTCAGATTTTTTTTCTGAAATATATTTTTGAATTTGAATTTCTGGAACACTTTTTTATTTCTGAATTTTTGGTTTGAAATATATTTTTAAATTTTGTTTTTTATTTTTTATTTCTGGAACAAAATTTTGATTTTCTAATTTTATTTTGAAATTTAACTTTCAAAACTCAAAGTTCTATTTTGGATTTATTTTTTCAAAATGTATTTTTTTTTAATTCTAAGATGAAGTACAATTTTGGATATTTCTAGATGCATTGGATGCATGTGACAATTTGTAAGGTGCATGAAGAATTTGTGCACCAGTGAATGCAAAACTAGACAGAAGCATAAGCTTACGGGCCATTGGGCTTACAATTCGAAAAGGAATTGTTAAGTCAATCTCCATACCCAAAGAAAATCACCAGATTGGGTAATATTGAAGTATAAACTTGGAGCGATATTACAGAAGAATGCCTTTTAATTTTCATGAAATTGTGAAAATTCGTCAATAAAAATATTTAAATGGTATTTTAAATAGCATGTTTATATAAAAAAAAATGCAATTATTAAATTGTATATAATTATTATAAGTAAAAATATTTTTCTCCCCGAATATAATAACTTTTGAAGTGTGAATTGTATAAATTATTTAAACTCATTACCACACACATTACAAGAAAATCATGAAATATAGAAACTAATTTTAGAAAAGAAAATAATTAGTTGCTATAGTGATTAAATTATTGTTAAATGGTTTTTAAATTGGTATCTAATTAGCAACTAAGATTTTTACTACTAAATTTGGAATCTAAATAATTGGTAATTAAAATTATATATCAATTTAGAAACTATTTAACAGTAATATTAATTTAGAAATCAATTTTTTTTAGTTTATAAAATGGTTTCTAATTTAGTCATTATAACAACTAATTATTTTTTGTTTTAAAATTAGTTTCTATTTCATGATTTTCTTCTATTGACACTAAATACTAACATAATTTTAGTGGCTTTTATTTTGAAATATATAAATATAAACAAAAACTATTAAAGGCTACGAAAAAGTATGGGCAATTTCTAAAAATTTCCATGTTTTCAACTTGTACCCAAGTGCATCTAAATTTTTTATATTTTTCTTTTTGAAAATAAATACATTACGGCATTGAGTGTGACGTTGGAGTGTTGGTTAGATTCACTATAAGAAAATTATTAAATAAAATTTAATTTTAAAGATAAAAAATACTTATTTAATATATTGATTAAATTGGATATTATTTTAGAAACTAAAAAAAAATATCGGTATTACATTGTTTTGTAATTACTATACAAATAACTTTAGTAGTAATTGTTAAATATAAAAATATCTAATGGAGCATATGAATTATCTAACAGGGATGATTGGATATAATGAAGTTTGTGGCAATTGAAGATCAATTAGTTGGTGGAGATTAGGTTCGTCCTTTCACAGTAGATGATGCAAGTATAATTTTATCCATTTGTGTAAAAGATGTGACATGTACTAACGTATTTGTGAATATTTGGTACATGAGATGACTTACTTCAATGAGTGTAGACTTGATTTTATAATTGTCATTTTGAAGTTTGACAACACAAATGGACAAAAAAAATGAAGACATATGTGTTGTTAAGTTGTGAAAGAGAGTAAGCATAGAAAATACAAACTATATTTGAATTGGAGCTCACTATAACTGGTGCAGGAAAATGTAATTGTCATTTTAATTGTAAGGTAAACTAGTTCACAACGAAGAAGGTTGGGTATTGAAGGTAATATGTGGGAGTCATAATCATGACTTGACTGAAACATTACTTTGTCACCCTTATGTTGGTATATTAAAATCAAAATGAACATTCCATGTTTGTTGACATGATTAAAAGTTTAGTAAAACCAACAAACAAATTAGTTAATTTGAAAGAGAACAATGAAGAGAATGTCACAAACAATAAAGCAACTCTCAAATGTCAGATATACATACATATAAGATATCATAGAGAGGATCTAGAACAAAAATATAACAATTGATGTTGTTAAAACATGACAATTGTATTCACTAGAGTTGTGTAATGGGATTCACATGTTGTTACAAATGTTTTTTAGACACATCCCTATTGGGAAAATCAGAACAGATTTTTCTTCCTTGGTATAGATACAAAATGGACACTTGCAAAAACAATAAACAAACAAAAATAAATAGAGCAAAATAGAATAATGACATGGAAAAACCTCCTCAACTTAAGAAGTAAAACTCACGGAACAGAAAATGTCTCTGAAAGTAAGATTAAAATATTTATTTTTCCCCTGTGAATATAACACTTAATTTCACCTAACAATGATGAAATATAAAGTCTCTCTAGCATCTCACTATAATTTTGAATCTCACATTGTGATGGATATCTATTATCTGATTTACTCTTTATGTTATTTTTTTCCTTTGTTTGATTTTCTCTTCCTTCATAAAAAGATAATGGATAATTAATACTCATTACATTTTTAAGATATCTTCAAAATACTATCTTCAACTTTCTAGGTTGAACTTTATAGTATTCAAGAGATATATAATTTCAAGTCTTTGAAATATGTATTATTACTCAATGAATCAATTACCAAAATTCATCGGTCATGATTTTCCATTAATTATTAATTAAGGAGGATTTCCAACAAGTTTGTAAGAAAGAGAAAAACAAGCAAATGAACAAATATAGTGTTATTAAATACATTTAGTATTGTATTCTCGATGGACAATACATACAAAACCAACAAATATAAGTTGATTGATTGAGATAGTAGGTGTGATGTTCATTGGATTAACTTTTTTTGCTACTTTGGTTTTGTTAGAGAAAACAACTTTGGACTCTTGAAAGACTTAAGAGTTGAGAAAACAAAATCTTCATAAAAAGTTGCTGAGAAGGTGTTTTTGTGGGATTACTGATGTATTAGTCTCCGGCAGTGCACTTGAAGGATACATGGTTGAGGCCAGTCGATATTACATAGGACTTGTTGTGTTCTTGGTGACTAAGTTCCAGAGGTCATTGTCCAACTTTTCACGCCAAAAGCCTAGTGACCGACAATATAAATGAAATGTAGCATAAATTATCAGCTTTTTCTAGCTGTTAGGTTCTTCCCCCGTCCCTTTACTTTAGCTTTTTTTTTTATGATTTATTGTTTTGGTTCGTGCCTTCGTGCTAACTCTTTCGAAGATATACTTCAGCAGCCGCTAGACTTTTTAACAAATTATTTGTACTACTATTGCTCTTTGTGGGCTACATTGGTGCCACTGTGCGAGTGGCTAGCAACACTTTTGAGTAATGATTAGTCACTGTGACTTAACCTATCACCGATAGATAAAAGATTCACTCATTCACAAATCATATCATGGTTTGTTGTCCTGCTAAACTTGGAAGCCCAGCCCTGTTCAAAACTTACCAATGATCTTTTCTTTGGCTATTTTTCGGGAATGAAATTATGATCTCAATATTGTTTCAAAAGTATAACATTGTGGGTGCAATGTGATTGACTGCAAACTGTGGTTTAAAGGACAGAACAATGCTTTGGAGTGTAGAAATAGAATGTCAACTAAACAAATCATTTAGTAAAAGATAATTTAAAACCTTAACTGTGAAGATGATGATGGTCTGTCAGATTTTATATATATCTGAAGCAGAACAGCTTTGAAACCTGAAAAGAACCTAACTTACTAGTTAAAGGATAATGGATGGGGCAAAACAAAATGGAAGAGTTTTAAAATGCCAGCTTGCAATTATGACAACTGTGCGTGTCACTCTCATGGGAAGGAAGGACAGTTATGGTAGGAAAAGCATTCGAGTTTGTGGTAGATTATTTTAGCTGTATTGCGGCCAAAAGGATGAAAACAGAGACACGTAGGTTGCGGAGAAGAACTAGAACCTACAAATGTTGGCACCTAATCATGGAAGAGTAGAAGGGAAAACCATCCAAATGCCAATAAACATTATCCAAATTAAGAGCCCCTACTGCTTTTTCCGCCACCAAAACACTCCACGCTTTTCAACCCATGTAATGTTTACGTAGTTGATGCACATACTCGTGTAAATTTTCAAAAAGACCACCACACCTGAAGAAAATACATGTACTAATAATTTAACTTCTTTCCATTCATATAAGTATTACTTAGTTTAATTTATACTGTTACTACAAATAGTCTTATTATTTTTTATTACCAAAACTATTTATCCATAATATAGGAAATAGTTCTTAGCATTATAATTTTCGCATTATTCAAGTCCTTTAAAATGGTTTATGAAGAAAAAAAATTCTCATATATATATATATATATATATATATATATATATTTTTGGGTTTTACAAAACAAGATTCATCGACACAAATTCAACACCAATGAACTATATATTAATTTACATAAAAAATTATGATAATATCATTAACTCAAAACCTTAAGATAATAGTTGTATTTATTTTATTTTTATATATTACTTAACTTTTTTAATCTCAATGTATGATTTAAATTCACGCTTAGACTTTTAATATATATATATATATATATATATATATATATATATATTATTTTTTTAATAATTAGTCACTATATTAACTAATTAGATACGAATTTAGAGACTAAAAAATCAGTACTATCTAAAGTGATTCTTATTAAAAAAATATTATAAAATAGTTTTTAAATTAATATCTAAATAAACTACTAATTTAGATTCTAAATTAGATTTTAAAAGACCAAAAGAGACTTTAAAAAAGACTAATTTAGAACCGAAGTAATTAGTAGCTAAAATCTTGGTAGTTAATAGTTAGATATCAATTTAGAAACTATTTTGTAAATTTTAATTAATAATAGAAACTACTTTAGATACTAATATTTTTTTACTTTATAAAATGATCTCTAGTTTAGTTAATATAGTGACTAATTATTTTGGTCTCTAAAATTATTTTTATTTAATAATTTTTTTGTAGTGTATGAGGGGCTAATTTATGTTGTATTGGGATTGAATGTAACATTTTCAAACTCTCTGTAATCCTTTAGATATATATAAGTTTCTACCAACAATACAAGTAAATCATGAAATAAAAATCAATTTTAGATACCAAAAATAATAGTTGCTATAGTGACTAAATTAAACACCATTTTAGAGACTAAAAAGAATTTTGGTTTCTAAATTAGTTTCTATTATTATTATGATTTATAAATTGGTATCTAATTAGTTACCAATGTTTTAACTACCAATTATTTAGATTTTAAATTTGGTAGCAAAAATCTTGGTAGCTAATTAGATACCAATTTAGAAATTATTTATCAATAATAGAAACTAATTTAGAAACCAAAATCTTTTTAGTCTCTACTTTAGTCAATATAGTAACTAATTATTTGGTTTCTAAAATTAATGTATGGGAATTTATTGGAACTTTCTCTAGATTTCTTGAAGTTCAGAATGCTATGGTTACTGAGTTTTATGGGTTATCCATGCTATGGAGGAAACTCAAAAGATGGGGTTTACTAATGTTTGGCTGAAACGTGATTCTGCTTTGGTTTTAATGCGTTTACTGCTAGTACCAATGTTCCTTGGATGCTTCATAATGGATGAAATATTCATCTTAATTACTGTGAGAAAATCAGGTTTAGGGTTATTCATATTTTTTCGTGAAGGAAATGTGTGTGTTGATAAGTTGGTTAATTTAGGATTTATTCATAGAGAACATTTTCATTGGTATAATAGGTTACCATCTAGTCTATTCTTAGAATTCTTTATGAATATTTATGAATAAATATAGTCTGCCTATGTATCGTTTTTTTAGCATATGGATTTTGGTCTAGTCACCCATATTTTGGTATTTTTTTTAATAATATTTTTTTCTCATGTATTGACAAATGATTGTTGTTACTTGAGGTATCATCATAATTGAGATGTCAAGTTGCATAATGATGCCTAACATAAAAACTTTTATTTTAAAAAAAAAGTTTCTATTCAATGATTTTCTTATCTTAACTCTAAAATTGAATTGCATCATCTAATGTATCATCTAATGTCTTTGAATGTTAGGGATATATTTGAATTTGTTATTTGAATCATGTTATGAAGTTAAAACAAATTTTATTATGATGGTTTGAGGAATTAAATGTTATAACTAAATCTTTAGCCGTTCTGAAATCAAGAATTGATTTAGAATGCTTATTGTACTTTCAACAAAATTGAGTAGTTGAATATATATATATATATATATATATATATATATATATATATATAATTGGAAGAGTATATAAATTAGAAAAAAAATATGTGAATTTTAATCTCAATACTAGCTCTCATCATTATAATTTTTGTTTTAACCATGTTTATTTTTGAACTTAGTATTATAAGTTAAACTTTTGAATAAATCATGTTGAAATGCAAATCCTTGTAAATTTTCACTCCAAGTTAAACACAAATTATGATTCATTTGTTAAAAGTATTGCATTAACTTGCTGAAAGGAAAATCTTAACAAACATACTCCATTACTATTTAACATTCATGATGTATAACTCTTATATTAAAACGAGATACCTTATAAAAAAATTAGATTGAATTATTTAACAACCAATTTTAAAATTCAACATAATGTTTTTTTTAATTTAAAAAAATGTTCTATAAATTTTTAGGGTTTAGGTAAAAGAGAAAAATAGAAAAAAAAATAAATATTTTTTCTGTAAATTAAATTAGATTATTTACGAACTGCTTTGTATAAGTTATTTTTTAGATTTAATTTATGTATAAACTTATTTTATTTTTAATTGCAATTTATTTTATTTTATTTTCTTAAATACTTATTTAGGAAGAAGTTTTCTCAATCATGTTTATGTTACTTTGACTAAAAGATAATCAATATTTTACATAAATTTTAATTTTGAATTAGTAGAAAATTACTCATTCACATAAATTTTTATTAAAATTGATGTAGAAAATTTTATGTTCACAAAAAATCAATAAAGTTTCCCATTTTTTTTAAGTTCTAATGTTAGGTATCACTATGTAATCTTACATCTCAGCTATGTTGACATCTCAAATAACAACAATCATCTGTTACCATATGAAAAAAAATATTATTAAAAGAAAAAAGAAAGGAAATATAAGAAAATGTGGGAAGAATAAACCAAAACACATATATTAACAAAAGCGGCACATAAGTAATTTATACCTATTAATAAAGAACTCTAAGAAAAATTAGATGGGAGTCACTATACCAATCAAAATATTGTCTATGAATAAAGTCTAGGTTAGCAAGTTTATAAGCACATGCATTCTAATTTAAGACTAATTAAACCCATATTATAATAACTCATTTTTATTGATGTTAAACCTCATTCCTCTTGGTAAGAGATTTTTTTTTCTAACTATCATTTTAACCTTAATTTTTATTAATTTGAGACTTAAGTTTTTTACTAATACACCTTCTAATGTGTATATATAGTTAATTATTTTCTTGGGTTGTAATTATTTTCTTAATTAATGTTCAGATTCCTTATTTGTATCTTATTTTATTACCTTAATTTAATAATAATTTGGTTTTGATAAAATTGATTAGATTATCCTTCATAGTTCTATATTATGTATTTATTTGAGCACGACTTTGATAAAAATCCTTCTATATTTATACAAGACAAACATATTTCAATTTATTTATTAATATATATTTGTATCTTATTATTTCTAATTAATCTTGAGCGGTAGGTTGTCAAAATCCTACTTATTAATACACAATCCTACCTATCATTACACAATCTCTCAATCTTCAACGATAAAATTTGCTTAAGGTAGTCAAGAATCCTATCGATCCCTACACAAGCCCTTAATCTTAAGCAATAAGACTTGCTTAAAGTAAGTTAGAATCCTAGGTATCTTACAATTGTTAAACATTGAAAGATTATGGATGAACATGCTTTAACAATTTGTATTGCACTATATTTTTATTTTCGTCTTTAAATTTACCAAGTACTTTTTAGTATGATCGTACCTTTCGACATATCTTCTTATTTGCATGGATTAATAGTTTTCTTACACCTAATTCATTCTTTTAGCTAACAAAAAAATTGTTTTTCTAGATTTATCCATGTTAATTCCTTTTTTTATTAACTAACATAAGACTATGATCTTTTTTATGGGAAAAACGCACGCGGAAACAACACACATAATCACAAATCAACTGCAGAAAATAAACAACACATGATTTAACGTGGTTCAGTCGTCAACTACAACCTACATCCACACGGGCAACTATTAGGTTTTCATTATATCCTGTTGCACACCAATTACAAGTACAATGATATCTTTAAATAGAGATAAATAGAGATAATAAAGGGACACAATGATTAAGCCCACTCACTAAAACATGGTGTCTACTCAGCCCAACCCAATTGATCCTGGCTTCATCCCAACAATCTTCCATTTGAAGTCACGGAACCATATTCACCTGCGCTTCAACTATGTACATGGTGTCTTGTCAGCCCAACCCAATTGGTCTTGACTTCATACCCAACAATCTCTCACTTGAAGTCACGAAACAATGTTCACTTGCGCTTCAACTGTGTACATGTACTTCTGTAATCTGTCGACGGAACTCACTCTTCCACCTCTAGTTGCCACCAGCCTTCTTAATCATTTTGAAGACTTCGTTAAAAATTTTGAGTTTCAACACGTCAGTCACTGACTCGTTCTCTGTTCCTACCGACTCTTTACAGGAACTGTCGGATCCTGGAACAACCTGAGTTTCAACACGTCAGTCACTAACCCGTTCTCTGTTCCTACCGACTCCCACTTACAGGAACTGCCGGATCCTGGAACAACCTGAGAACAAACACTCTCCATATTCAACAAGATTTCCCTTAATGACCTTCCACTGCTGATTTCTGAACTTCACTTCATGTCCCTGTTCGTCCAACTGCTTAACAGAAATCAAACTTTTCCTCAAGCTTGGAACAATTCTGACATCCTTCAAAGTCCAAAAACCAACTGGTGTCTTCAACACTATGTCACCCATGCCCGTAACATCAAGAGTTCTGTTGTCCACTAGTTTTACCTTTCCAAAGTCTTCAATAACTAGATGCTGCAATGCTTCAGAATCCATGACCTAGGAATCCACACTGCTATCCGCGCAACAGACTAAAAGGTCCTCGTCCGCGAAGTCTCCTACAATGTTGACTTATTTATCATTAGGACATCGATTCTTGAAATGCCCCACCTCCTTCCAGTTCCAACATGTTACACTTGAGCAATCCCGAGTCTTTGACTGACTCCTTCTTTTGTTCTTGCTCCCACTATCTCTGATATTTCTCTCCTCTGATGACATATAGCGATTCACTAGATAATTCCCCAGAACTCCTTCTTCGGACATTCTCGCCAAGAATGAGATCATGAATCTTCTCAAAAGTGAATCAATTAGATCCCGCTGAACTGGTAACTGCTGTAACCATTCCGGACCAACTGTCAGGCAAAGACAATAGCAATAGTAAAGCTTGAATTTCATCATCGAACTTAATGCCCACTGACGTAAGTCTGGCTAAGATCAAATATTGATGTGCTCAGTAACTGAACTCGCAAATCCTCAATTTGCACTTTCCACCAACTGAAATTTGTACCATCGAATTTTCAATTCGGAACTTCCCGTCTTCTGCCATCTCAAATGACTAGTCGAGATACTCGGTACAACTAATTTCAGATCTTGGCAGTCTTTTTTTTTTTAAATCAAGATCACAAAAATTGCACCACCCAAAATCACTCACCAACAGACCTGGTCGCAGTCCCCACTGCACTGGCGCTTCGCACCACCATCGTCGCTGATCACCGCTGTTGTGAAGCAGATATGCGAAACCCTAAGCCTTAGGGCGTTACTGCAGCCCTGCAAAACCCTAGCTTTGGGATGTTGTTGCCGCCTCTGCGAAACCCTAACTTTGGGACACTGTTGCCGCCTCTGCGAAACCCTAACTCTGGGACGCTACTGCAACCGCAATTTTCACATCTCGTCGATTAATTTCTGCTGATCGGATCTCTAGTGTGCAAACGAACCAAGGCTCTTGATATCACTTGATGGGAAAAACGCACGCGGAAACAACACACATAATCACAAATCAACTGCAGAAAATAAACAACACATGATTTAACGTGGTTCGGTCGCCAACTGCAACCTACATCCACACGGGAAACTATTAGGTTTTCATTATATCCTGTTGCACACCAATTACAAGTACAATGATCTCTTTAAATAGAGATAAATAGAGATAATAAAGGGAGACAATGATTAAGCCCACTCACTAAAACATGGTGTCTACTCAGCCCAACCAAATTGATCCAGGCTTCATACCCAACACTTTTCACGCATTATTTGTCCCCTTATCAAATAACACACTGTCTTTACAAAAAAAAAAGGTTAGTTTCTTACATTTATTTTTATTGTTTGGCCATTGTGGGGGTTCTTGCATTTAAATGGCTTAGTAAGAGTTCTTAATGACGGGTTGTTATAAGGCTCTTACATCTATATGGTTCGCTTAGAGCTCTTATTAACTAATTGTTGTAGGACTCTTACGTCTGAATGGTATAATTAGAGTTCTAATTGATTGATTGTTGTAGGCTCTTTTGTCTAAATGGCTTGGTTAGAGCTCTTATTGACTAGTCATTATAGGGCTCTTACATCTAAATGGTGTTTTTTTATCAGTAAGAAAAAATAAATAAATAAATATGAATCACTTCAAGAGTAATTCAATCCTTTTACAAAAAAAAAACTTCTTACAAAAGAGAGAGACTCCATAACTCTTCAAAAGCTGTCAACTAAAAACCAACAAAGGCAACTAAAGGAAACACACCACATAGGATATATGATAGGATATATGAGTACCTATTAAGCTAATATAGAGGATTTATAAATGAAATTACACAATTTTGTCATCACTTATTTTAGCAAAAGGCAAGACTTGAAACCAAGTTCTTTCAGTGACCAAAGAAGCATTAACCACTAGACCAAACAAATTCTTTGGTCACATTATGATTTTTATTATACTTATTATTATTATTAATATAATTTGTACTTATTATTATTATTGATAATAATAATATAAATTTTATTATTATTATTAATAATATAAATTATATTCATATTATTCATATTAATAATATTATTATTAATAATAAGTATAATAAAAATCATAATAATACTAAAGTTGTCTGATGTAGTGATTAAAGTTTCTTTGATCCGGAAGGAACTTGGTTTACATACGGTAAAAATGCGTATGTAATATTTATTTACATACGGATTTTGATCCGTATATAATTCGCGTTTTTCTTGTAGTATACTTTTTTAAAAGATTAAAGTTTGCATCACTAATTTTTGTCTCATTTTATTATATTAATTTAAAAATTATTTAGTCCTGCTTACTTGTATTAGGATTGATTAAATTGTTCTTGAGATTTTTAATTAATTTTGAATGATAGATAATTAGAATCTTATTTAAGAGTGAATAAATCATTAGTGATAAGACTTAGTTAAAGTAAGTTAGAATTTGAAGTATAGTTAGTCAAAGTAAGTTAGAATTTGAAGTATGAGTACATATTTTAAATGATAACAATTAACTAAGGTAGGTAGGTTAGAATCTTTGTTAAGTAACTCATCGTACTTAGAATATCTTATTAATTATTATATACATACGATTCTTAGGGTATACGAAGCAGCGATACGTGGTATTTAATTTTATTTTTTGCATGATCGCACTTGGCTAATTACCCAGGCACTTAAAGACAGATAGTAATCCGGAAGCAAGTATCTTCTTATTTGGAATAATGGTTTTTGAGTTGTGACTAATGATTTAATGTGGATGTACGTAACACAATATCATTGCTTTTCATTCTTTCACTTCATTCCTCTATTCAATTTTTGTCCTTTCTTCTTCATTTTCCTCTTTCTAATTATTTTCGCCGTACATGATAATGCCAATAATAATAATGTGAATCAGATCACGTAAACATGTAATTACAAGTAGACGCACGATCAAATGAAACAGCCTCCACCTGAAATGAAAATTTTCAAAGATTTAGTTTCTTTTTTCTTGGAGGTAATTCTTTATTCTTGTACATATCTAATTTATGGAGTGCATTGGGTGATTGAGAAATTAACAGGTTACTACGAGAAAATCATTAAATATAAATTAATTTTTAGAAATTAAAATAATCAAATAAAAACTAATTTTTAGAAATCAAAATAATTAGTTACAATAATAACTAAATTAGATATATTTTAAAAATTAAAACAAAAATTGGTTTCTAAATTAGTTTATATTATTGTTAAATAATTTTTAAATTGGTATCTAATTAGCAACCAAGATTTTAACTACCAATTATTTAGTTTCTAAATTTAGTCTCTAAAACCTTGATTGATAATTAGATACCAATTTAGAAACTATTTAACAATAATAGAAATTAATTTAGAAACCAATTTTTGTTTTAGTTTCTAATTATTTTGATCTCTAAAAATTAGTTTATATTTCATAGTGGTTGTTGCTGATTTTACTTTTCCTTCTTCTCCACCATATGTGTATGAAGGGTGGGTAAAACTCTAAAGAAGAGTTTTTCTTTACTAAATAAATACTATAAGAAAATTATTAAATAAAAATTAAATTTATAAATTAAAAATAATTAATCACTGTATTAATTAAATTAGATAATAATTTAAAGACTAAAAAATTGTTTATATATAAAGTAATTTTTATTATTAATAAAAAAATTAAAAATAATTTTTAAATTCATATCTAATTATTTATTAATATCTTAGATTTTAAATTAGTCTCTAAAAACTAATAGAGACTAATCTATAAATAAGGTAGTAAGTAGTTAAAATCTTTGTAGTTAATAATTATATACTAATTTAAAAAATATTTTATAAATTTTTATTAATAATAAAAACTAATTTAGATACTAATTATTTTTTTAGTTTATAAAATAGTTTCTAATTTAATCAAATACTAAATAATTATTTTGATATTTAAAATTAAATTATATTTAATAATTTTCTTATCTTAAAAGAGCAAGTGTTCTGATGTCACATCTTGAAAATATAATTTTTTATCAACAATAAATAAATAAAATTAAGTATAACTCTTATACAACAAGAAGTCGCAAAACTTGCTTATTATCTGAGAAAATATTAAACGTTAGATTCTTTGTACTTGTAATATCGTTGCATAGAAGCACGTGGTGAGGAGTAAGTAGGAATGGTAGGCTGTTAAGAAAGGCCCAGTCTGGTCCAACGTGGGTGTTTGTACGATGAATAAGGAGATGTTAGTTAGAACCACAATATTTAGTGGACTATTAAATGAGATAAAATTGAAAAATGTTAGAGGGAAAGCAATGAGGGGAGGTTATTAGTTTATATTTTGGTGTGGGGTTGGGTTTCAAATTCTGCAACAGGGCATGCAGAGGGAAGAAGGATTCTTGTTCTTGACAACTTAGTTGAAGTAACCACGATCATCCAAAATGCCACATTTTTTTTCTTGTTTATTCTGTGTCTCAGAGTTCCTCGGCATACATGATAGCTAGATGCGCATTTTGACTCAGATTCTATGGCAGCAATGCACGTCCCCTTATTATCTCCTTTTCCTTTTTCCATAAGCTGCTTCGGTCGCTGTAACACTGCCCTTTCTGTGTTATTATTTTTGGTACTCTACATCCCTTTATAACTTTCATTTCTGCACATGTATATAACCCAATTACACCCACCAAGTTCTTTAGCCACTCACACATAATATCAATTTTTAACTAATTAAGTGTGACATCAATGAATGTCATAATACAAGTGTTGGCTCGATAAGGAATACAAATCAAGTCAAAATAAAGGAATTCAAATTGAAATTTAATACATTGATAAATATATAACAAATAATTATATTGACAATAATTAATAACACTACATAAAGAAATATTAATTATTGATAAAGTCAGAAAATTCTATGTTACCAATAATGTAATAAAAATATGTAAATTAAATGAAAGATACGAGATTAGAACGTTGGTATGGAAAATGATATTTAAAATTTTAAAACTCATGGTAACAATTGTAACGAATAAAATCTTTATTATATTTAGATAAAAATGCTTAAAAATTTAAAACTATAATTGACCTTCAAATTTTGCCAAATCAAAATTTAATGTTGAAGTTGAGAATAATAAGAAGAACATTCTCTTATTCTCTTTTAAACAGTGTGATAATATTATTTTAACTTTTCAATAAAATTATTTATACTTTGTTTGGAGGTAAGAAAATGAAAAATAATTGATTTAAGAAAAAAGTGTATAAAAAATGAGATTGTTTGGATTATGAAAAGGATTTTAGATTTTAATAGAAAAATTGTAGGTGATTTGATTAATATAGTATAATTTTTTTTTCATATTAATATATTTAAAATAAAATTTGTAAAATAAAATTTTAAAAATAATTTAAAATTATCTTAAAATAATTTAATTTGTTTAATACATTATTTAAATATTTCTGCTTTAATTTAATTATTTTATTATAATAAACATAAATACTAAAATAAATATAATTAATTATCTCTTTGAAGTGAAATATTGAGAAAAACAAACACACCATTAAAAAAAGATATAAAACCCTTAAAATAATTAAAAACAGTGGTTGTGTACTCTTTTTTGGGAGGTGTATCAATATTTAGCTGTAAGAAAAGAGGAGAGAAAAAAAAGATATGGATGTGACAAGAAAAATGAGAAGCAGAAATTGAGTGATAAACAATAACATAATTTAGATTAAATAAAAATATGATACGTAATTTTAACTAATTAGTATAGCCGTATTATTAAGTTATTATAATAAAATATATGAGCAACCCAGATGGCAATTAGTAATGGGTTGAGAGCATAAAAACTTTATACACTACGTCTCCTATTTACTATGGATGTTCGTTAGCTAGAAGGGTCGTTTCTCTCATGTTCTATAAAGGGTCATTTAAACTGCACTGCCTTTTCAAGAAAACAGACACTATTTTGTTCCTAATTTAAGTTTTGGTTTTGTTTTCTCTCTTGCAATCCGAATTACATAAATAAGATTACTAATTAAAACCTATACCAGATTCACTTCACTTATTTGCTTATTTAGTGTGGAAACATAATTTGTGAGTTCACTTCATTCAACTTCTATTTATTTATTAAAGTTGAGATGATTTCTTATGAACATTACATATAAAAATAGTACATTTCATTAGCAGTTAGGCCAAATACAATTTATTTTTAAGGAAGAACACCTGTTACTGATGTGTGATTGATGTGCAGAGGAAGGCATTGATGCAAATGAATAGTCAGATTCAATGGTCCAGACCCACCCTTATATCTAAAAATATACAAGAACTAAAAATTGTGCAATTGTAAAATAAAGTAGCGTTAAATTATTAGATGTAATGTGTTTTAGATGGGGTAGCATTGTAGAGCAATCAATTACAGTTTGGACCATTCTAGCTAGTGCTCCATGCACTAATAATAAAACACAAGCAATGGAAGGAAACTTCGTTAAGATAATGACAAAGATTCAAGGAACAATCCTTTTTACTCATTATCAGTGTATAAATTACATTTATGATAATAATTTGTTCGTAGAATGTTCTTATTCGTTTCACTAAGTACATTTAACTAGATTCTTTGATATAAAAAAAATTAAAAAGAAGGGAGTAATCTTATATTTATGTAGTGGGTCGATTTACTTTATACTAATAGAAAAAAAGTGATGATTATACGCATCAAGTACTCTCTTTTGATCCAACTCCAAATCTCCTATCACAACCTTATTGGTGCCACTCATTGAGGTATTAAATCTGCTATGCGTGCCCTATAAGATTTTGGGGACCTAATCTTTGCATATTCAAGTAGGAGATATGTGATGAAAAATGCGAGGAGGCATTAAAACCTGTAGCCTTTTAGATTTTTGTGACTTAAAACTGAAAAGAGAATTGATGCAAGGGGTTTAAAAAGCACCCCAACTTGCTCTAATAGCATCATTCCAACTTTGACAAGTGAATTACATTCCAAAATTTCCAATGACCCATTGAAGATCATAGGATATACAAAACTGAAAGCAATGAAAATCTAAAAAAAAAAACTAAAGAGGGAGAGTGGATATCCGGAAATGCAGATTAGAAATGAAGAGGTAAGAGGGTGGTGGGATTAGAGAATTTAAGTGTATATTTGTTTTGGATTAATCTGAATGATTTATAAAGCTCGTTGCACTCAGAAAAGATGTGGGCATGGTGGGCATAAGTGGGCTTAGCACTAAGCCTTGATTTGTGGGTCCAAGATGAATCATTGCCTTGCCATTGTGGCTGGCAAGTCACATCACAGAAAGGCAACTATGTGTGGACCCTTGGCCTGCTGCAACTGGCTTTTCTTCCTTTTTTTTTAACGGGACCACTCATTTGTTAACAATAATAATAATACCTTTCTATTTCATCATACTAAAAAGTTTAAGATCTATATATTAAATAATATTTTAAGTCATAAAAATAAAATAATTTTATTTTAATAGTATTTCTATTAATAAATAAATAAATATTAAAATATGTGCTTTACAAGATTTTTGCATCTGAACAAAAATTATACTCATGTATATGATGCAATAAAATAAAAAATAAATTAAAAAAATCATGTTATGAATATTTGGCCTCCCTCGATGGGTTATCCAAATGGTGGCTGGCGGTTTTTTCAGTTGATTACCATATATCTGATGTGTGCTCCCACAGTGGGGTTTCTAATTTGGGATAAATTATCTTTGAGAATGAGAGATTGAAGAGGCTTTCTGAATGGTGGATGTAATTCACTACAATGGAGCCATACTTGCAAATTGCATATCCCTTTAACAAAATTTCCCTTATGCTAATCAAAACAAAACATGTTTATGCTATACTGTTTAATGTGGCTTATAATTGGTCAAAATTCGAACAAGGAATTTTCTATGTAATTGCTAGAAGCAGTCTGTGTTCATGTGCGTGTCTGGTAGAAATGAATCCATGATATCTTATATATTTGTTATGTTTATTTCATGAACAACAATGTGTAAAAAACATCTAAAGAAAGCAAGTGGTTTTTTTCAGTGTTTTATTAGTGAGAGAAAATTTTCATGAGGGTTATGGATTTTGGATATGCTTTTAGTGCTCTCTAATTCTACTGTTTTATATATATTATTTAGTGCTCTCTGATACTAATATTGCAGTAGAAGAGAATCTTCCCTAAATCTCTTCTATTAATTATTATTTAATAAAGATAAATTATTTAGTCGTTCTTTAACAATCATTTATTTTCACTCATATATCTATTTTGTTAATACATTTGGAATGTTTTTTCCTCTCATTTTCTAACAAGTGGTATAAAAAACCTTTAATTCGAAATGTGAGTATCAAAATTTGGAGTCGAAAAAATTGACGGATCTATCAACTTCAAACGTAAGTTGCGAGCATTGCTTATGGCGAAAGGGCATAGCCAAGAAAGAGGATCAGGAAGCAAAACTAAGAGTAGATCCAAATCTAAAAGTTATCACTTCCCTGAAGTGTTTACATTACTTCTTCTATTACCTTTAAAATTTAAACAGTATATGCAATTTCTAAATTTTCTAAATTTTAAAAAAGAAGTAAAAGTAATGAATATCAATACACTTTCATTACACTACAAGAAAATCATCAAATAAAAACCAATTTTTAGAAACCAAAATAATTAGTTGCAATAGTAACTAAATTAGAGACCATTTTAGAAACTAAAACAAAAATTGGTTTCTAAATTAGTTT
>Ga0123342_1003514_pt1 | contig 25075 bp, 9 predicted proteins | sample Turbeawhitnodule_FD_89960 | JGI IMG/M metagenome (GOLD analysis project Ga0123342, IMG submission 89960) | Root nodule microbial communities of legume samples collected from Mexico - Turtle bean Mexico white nodule | ecosystem: Host-associated > Plants > Roots > Nodule | place: Mexico: Nepantla... | reverse complement strand
TAAAAAAAAAAAAAAAAAAAAAACCTCGCTCTTTTTTTTCTTAATTTTTCTTTCTTATTTTAAGTTTTGAAAGTTAATTTTAAATCCCTGTTCCTTCTTTTTTCCGATGCTATTAATATTTATTAATATAAAATTTGTAGTATAAATTAAAAAATAAAAAAAAGAGGTTTTTTTTTTTTTTTTTTTTTTATAAAATAGCATTCTATTTAAATTCTATACTAAAATGTATAAAATGGACACAACTTATGTATAATAGATTAAATAAAATGACTTGTGCAATTGGCTAAAAGACAAGGCTTCAAAATCACCAGTATTTCCTCAAAATACAACTGAAGTTACCGAACATGGTGATAACATAAAGTATTAAACTAGTCATGGAAGTTTTGCAACATTATATATACTTAACCAAACCAAAAACATTGGAAGGGAATCTACCTTGGTGACGATTCCCAACTTCTCTAATTTCTGAACTGCATCATCCACATCAAAATTGCATCTCTCTCCAAACTCTTCTCTGATTAGATCCTCACACCATTGATCGAGTTCCTGATTCACATTATCATATATAGCTTATATGAATGAGTAGATGTGACAAAACTCTTGTTTCCTAACTTCAAATTGAAAAATTATAAAGAAAACAAGATTTGCTTAATTGCTATTGATGTCCATACTTGTCTATTAGCTTTCCCCTGCTCCATCAGAATAAAAAATGATATTATTACTTCTTTAACCTGCACATAAGATCTTAAGATGAGTGTGACTTTTAGATGTTAAGCATGTGCATGGCTACATGCAGCAACATCACAAGCCGGCCAAAAAATCAAAACAGATAGCTGCTTACACATATCTTTTTAATTCCTTTAAGCCTCTGTCATGTGCATATACATATAATTTTATCTGAGAACATTATTATGTTGCTCTGTAGTTTAGTTATAATAGTTAGGTTTATAAGTAACTTGAATAAAATCCCATTTTCTTAAATTTTGTCTTTCGAAGTCCCTACCTTTTAATCTCATTTTTAATTGGGGTGCCTAAGGATGAGTGTCACACTGAATGTTCTACTAGAAATTGATATTGTAAGCTTAATCTGGCTTAATGCCTTTAAACCTTTGCCCAATTTAGACAGTCGTATTGATGGTGGTGACAAATATTTATCCGTTACAGTTTTTCCATCAGAAGCCCTATATTTTGGTGTAATGGCAAAACAAGTTAACAAAAATCATTGATAATAGTTTATTGGAAATAATTAAAAAGGTAAACAAAAAGTAATGACACAAAGCACATAAAGCTAGCACTTACTTCCTGTTGAATGACATCATCGCATAAATGGAGAAGTGTACCCTTTCCACTGTCCAGTTGTTTGTCATACATTGACTGTGTAATCAAATTTTGGTATTGGACCAAGTTTTGTTGGAACCTATGAGAAGTTAAAATTTAGAAGCCACAGGATAAATAGATTCATCTAACACTGACCATACATGTGTATGATCAATTGGATAATATAACATGATTCGAAGGTTTCATTCATAAACTTTAACTTCTGGAATTAAAGGTGTTGTTTTATCAAATTTGACAAAGATTTCGATGATAACATAAACATTGTTTTCTAAAAAACATAAACTATAACTTTGATTCTCGAAGGTGTAATTTACTTTTGCTTAAATTTTAAAAGTATTAAAATTTAAAAAAGAAAAAGTCTTGAAAGTGTAAATTGTTTATCATTTGGAAGATCTATGTTAAAATTAGTTTTTGTGTTTAAGTAACACTATTATTTTAGCATATGAGCTCAACTATTTATTATCATTGTAGCTTTTGAAAATTCATTCAAATTTTCAATTAAACGCTATATATAAATTTATTGGGAGATGATGGAAGTGAAAAGTTAAAAAATAAGAAATGAAACTGAAGGCAAAAAAAAATAAAAATACTAATAATATGCTTCATTAAAATTTGAAAAATACTTTAAGAAACTTAATTTTAGATACAAACATTAAGTTTCACAGAGATCTTTTAATGATAAGACTAAAGTAACAGATGAATTAGGAACTTTTAAGAACCTAAGTGAGAACAAATTACACTTTCGATGACAAAACTTACTCTTTAGCTTATTAACTGCCATCATTGAATGCTATATAGAGAGGATGAAATAGTTGAGCTAAATGCAATGCAGATGAAAATCTGAAACTGATAAATGCAATGCAGATGAAAATCTGAAACTGATAAATGCAAAGCATATATTTCCAAGGGAAGGAAGCATACGTAAAGTATGTCTTCACAAAATAGCCAATTACTGTAGAAAGAATAGCACCAATGACCCGCAAATCAGCTGTATCCACATTAAGAGAACTACCTACAGCAGCCTGTGAAGGAAAACATATTAAATGCATTAGTGCAAAATGACCAAGAGCAGAAGCACTATTGTACAAAAACTCAAACCTGTGATTGAAAAACTAACCAGACCAACTACAGCAGATCCAAGAAACTTGACCCAATCCATTGGAGTCAGTCCAGGATTTTTCTTTTCTGGCTGTCAAGTAAAAAGTAGTGACCAAGTCATCGCTTATGCTCATTTGGGGAAAAGGGTAAAAACCATTGGATGTTGTTGAAATGTTTCACAAATGAGGTAACTCACAAGAACTATTTCCATATCAGCCATTGGAATGTTTTTGAAATGCTTCACATAAATTGCTCTTTCTTTTTTTGATTTGGAGCTAGCTTGTCTGAAGAATCAATTTCCAACTTAGAATTCAGCACAATACTTATATGTACTTATTTAATTCCAATCCAGGCATTACTTATGTGAACCCAAACCCTCTCAGAAGATAACTCAAATTCCTTGTTTTTCACATAATACACTTATATGAGAATTTTCAGAATAGTCTTTTGGGTTTTTCTTAACAAGATATACAAACAAGTTTATAACTATCATTGTCTTAGATGAAAGAATTTTATTCTCTCAAAATAGCAAGCATATAGATCAGAAATGCAAGGAAAGACTGATAATTATACACAAAGAGGGATATTTTTCATCTAACTTTTTATTATTTCTTGAGAAGATAAACAAACTAGTCTGTATTACTTAGGTTATTTATGAGAGTTTCTTTACTTTTTGTTTTTATTTGTATGAATTTAGTTTAGTTGCTCATATTTTCGTTTTCTTTTTATTTTATATTATTTTTTATGACAAGTGTTGTTTAACATAATTTTTTTTTTAAAAGTTTATAATTCAGTCTATTAAACGATCAAAGAGTTTTATTTAACAAACTAGCATAGTAGAGATCAAACATACAATTGAGCACTACCTGTAAACAACAATTATCCTATCAAATGTAGGTTCTTGGATTGTGTTCTTGTTCAGCAAACTACCAATTCTGAAAATTAGCAAACAATTTCATGAGTGACAAGAAGATCAAACATTCAAGATTTAAACATTTTTTACAGGCATGAGCTCAGCAGTTTTGCGAGATAAAGCAGCATGCATTTCTCAGAGAAATGAATAGTTAGATTTCTAGATGGAAAGTTGAGATATAATAAACAAGAATAATTGGCCAAATCCTTGCAAAAATCCATCTTCAAACTTTATACTGGGTGACTACTGTCTGTGAATGTTAATTTTTAAAATTTTCCAAGGCCAGTAGCAGAATGCATGAAAATGAATGGTAAATGCTATAATGAAGTATGAAAAGAAGATAAGGACAGCAGAAGCTGAAGCTACAACAACAATACAAAAAGAGTTTCAGCAAGACCTCAATGGCATTTTTTCAAGACGTATCCGTTCATATACATCATCCTGATAATCTTCCGACTCCAACTCATCGTCCTTCTTCGGATCCTTATTTTGACTCCCTTTTAACCTTCCGAAGAAAAACTTCTCCAACCTGCAAGAACCATGTGCTAAAGTTTGTGTAAACAGATAATATAATTTTTATTTCAATGTGTTTTCAAATGGAGATTACAATATCTCTGAATATTCTCAAATTCACATTTCTTTCGTATAACTATTATGCTATAAATGACATTTCAAACAAAAATTAAAAGTAATTATTTTAGCCATTCAAATTTCTGATAGTTGAAAATAAATGTTGGAGATTCCGCATCGACTAGAGCATCGACTAGAGATTACAGCATTTCATTGTATATAAAGTGGATGCAAACCTCAGTCCATGAGCCGGTTTTATGAGGTTGAGTTAGACTTAAAAGTCCACTTCGTAATATGGTATTAGAGTCATTTAAAGCCTATTCTAACAAATGTTTGTTGATCTTATTAGACCATCCACTATCGGGTCGTTAGGCTTAAAGTCCACTTCGTAATAATAAAAACTGATGGTTTTGAGTTTAATGTTTATCAATTTTCTGCAGAAATAACCTACAGGAATCATGATCTTCATAATGGATTCTTCATTAACATAATTTAATAAAATTGAATCGCCAGTGTGAGTGTTCCTTACCTGATTAGTCTTGATATATATAACCAAAACCGTGCTATGAGCATATCCACTTTCTCCATGATAAAGAAATCAGTCGTTCGATCAATTCCAATGCCACGCCGAAAAATAATATACTATAGTAACAAGATATGTTAGTTTTCCATTTCACAAAAGTATTAAAATCGTGTAATAAAATAATTCTGATCGGTGTTTATATGTTCATCCTGCTTGATTTGGATAACAATGAACTCTACAGCACCAAAAGTACCTTGTTGGATAGGAGCCCCTTGTACTTAAATTTAAAGGCATACCTTATCATGGAAATCTGGAAGGTTATCATGCGGATGTGTTTGAAAATATTTTTTCAAAACAAGCTTGTCAAGCTACATCAGCAAAACAGAGATCAGAAACTGTTAACAGCACAATCAAGCATCCAAAGTGACCTGTGCCGTTAAAGGCACATATATTATGCCTTTATGTTGAGTTAAAAGGTAGAAACATTGTTGCAAACCTTGGATTCATTAACTGTAATGGGAAGATTTAGAAGATACTGTCCAGAAAGAGCAATATCAACCTCTTCTTGAGTCGCAATCTTGAAGTTGCTTTTTCTCATCACCTGCGTATGTCAGAATGTTCAGATACCAGAATAACAGATATACACAATCTCACTGATTTGCAATCAATCCCTGAATATTTTGTTGTTCTAAATCTTATTCACAATATAAATTTAGGCCAAGCAACATGAATAAATCTTTTAACAAAATGTTACTTTGATAAAAGGAGAGTGTGAGGCAGAGTTTACATTTATGACTGACATAATACTTTTCCAAATATTTCTCTTTTCATTTGTAATATGGTATATGGTTGTCAATGTATCAACACTTATAAAATTAATCCATTTAGGTAAAAAAATATTTTTCTCTCCCACTATAATCTAGTGCAAGGTTGTCAACATATCAATCATCTTCTTTCAATCACTTTAAAACATGAATTCTTTCTAGTAATTTAAGACTTTAATTTTATGTAAACTTCAAAGTCTTATACTTCTAAAATTTACCAAATTTTCTTGTCTCCGAGGTTCCCATATACCATATCATGTCTGTACTTCCTAGCCTCTAGGCCAAGGTTTTAAAAAACTGTCAGTGACTGCGATTTCAGCTACAATGTGAAGGTTTTTGGAGTCACCCTCGTTCAATTGCAACCACGATTTCAGCCGCATTTGATCGTCACAACCCTTATACTTCCTCTCCCTCCAATTCTAGCACAAGGCTATTAGTATTTTATTTATAGAAAGTTTCATTCTTTGATGCAGAGGGGAGAAATAAAGGGTTTTTAAAGTTGATTAAATTAAAAGGACAGTTAAATTGCTTCCCATTATGTCATAGCCTGATATCCAAAATAAAGGTGTAAAGTAAAATATATTTATAATAGTTGCATCTTGTCAATGGAGACATGGGAAGATTTGGGACATGTAAGTTATAAGCAAACCTATATAACCAACTATAACACACTGTCTTCAACTCAAAACCTTAACCTTAAGAGGATAGGTTTATGAGTTTTTTTTTTATATGTTGCTCTTCTTGCATATTTTTATTGAATGTAGCACTCTATATCACATTTCATTTCTTAAGGCGATAGGTTTATGAGGTTTTTCTTTTTATACGTTGCTCTTCTTGCATATTTTTATTGAATGTAGCACTCAGAGCTCTCATTTGACTGCAACAAACTCCTTTTCAAGTGTGATTTGCCTCTACATTAGTTATGTCACACTCCCTCTCAATCCAACATTCTACACACATTTTATATACAACAATCATTATGTAGACAAGTTATGATTTGAGCTGAGTTAACTTCTCTACTAAAATCATCATTGCTATTGGTTAAAGTCTAAGATGTTCCTAGAAAACTGTAAACTATGGAAATTCATGAAGTATCCAAAATACCTCAAAAAGGTAAGTCAAGAAATTCTGTTCAAGAACATCAATTTCTTCACTAGGTAACTTCTGCCGTTCCAACTTCTGGGACCCGGATACAGGATCAAAGAGAGAATAGATTTGCTTTAAGCACAAAAAAAGGAGAAAAAAAAAATCAGTCTCCAACCATATCACTAGACTAGTTGTATCAGAAAAAAATGGTCAAGGAAAGAATACCATCATGTCCTCAAACTGTAGAAGGTACCAAGCTCGGATTGTGTACTCTATTCTCTTGCAGAGCTTCAAAAATTCAACTCGGTCAGCACTATGTTCTGCACATAGTACCCAAATGATTCAATAGCAAGCTTTGGAAGGAGGGTGTGGGGGCTGTTCATATATTATTTCATCTAAATAAAAACTGCAAAATTTTATCATCACAGCTGCTCCAAATAATAAGAATTTATTTAAATAGATTGCACTTACAGAGTCCAGATTTATACTGTTATTCAATCATGGATTGTCATGTTTGATACCGTTCTGAACTTTTTTTAGTATATTACTTTACAAGTCATGCAGTGAATGGTGATAGAATAAAAGTTTTCTCGCATTAGTTAGCAAGTTTGGTGTCTTTAATAGTAATTACTTAAAAGTTATCTTTATTATGATTTCTATTTGGTTTATGCATTAAAACCTTTTATACATATGGTTCTTACAAATTGAACTCGAAGTCATATTTGAATATTTTCAATTGATTGCAGTTTAAAAGTTTTTACACTATCATTGTATCAAAGATTGAAAATTAAACTCAATTAATAATTTACATGGTATAGAGAGCATGGTTTTCAATTGCTAACAACTTTGTAATTGCTGCTGCAATCATAGTTTCAACTACAATCACTGCTTCATTATTATTGTGATATTGGTGGTCTTTGCAACCATAAGAATATGAAAAGAAATCATTAAAAGAATATATTAACACTTCCAAATCAACTAATATATTACCATTTCCGTTCTTATTGAAGTGTCTGTTAAAAAATTTATGTACAAACTAAAAAATATAATGATGTGTTTTGTTTTCATGAAATAGGTTTGAAGTTTCCTAATTTACGTTTCATTGTTTTCAGATCAAATAAATGCATATCAGTTGCAGAAGTGTTAATACAAAAAATAGATAAAAAGTAAAAACATGATCGATAAGATGGTAGTTATTTTAAACTTTGAAAACAAAATACAAACAAAAACAAAACTCTATAAAATGCGTCAATTAAGCAATTGAACCAAACTTGTTTGGCATTCAAAGTAGCAACACTGATCATCATGATGAAAGTGCAACAAAAAAAGTAGACAGAGACAAATTCGCAGGAACAGAATCATGGTATAGATTAGAGAAACCAAAGTGTCTGAGAAGAACATACTGATAAGGTTGGCCAATGTCATGATTAGGTGAGGCTTCAAAACTGGAATAACCGATTCACGTTCTATTCGAATCAATTCCTTCTTTTGACCTTGAACCATTCCTTCCCAACCTGGACGTGCCATTTTTCTTTTGCACCAAACCAAACGAGTCCCAAAGAAATGGATGAATAAGAACCAAAGGAACCCACGAGACCGTAATTTTATATCCAAAAGGATCAGAGAAAGAAGAAACAGAGCGTTTCTTGGCAATACATTAGAGAATAAGATTCATGCTTCGCAAACTAGGCATAAGATGCTTCACAGTGCTGCAACAACCACACATAAACAAAAGAGAAAAAGAAAATGCTCTGTGCTAATAAAATAAATTTGAAAATTAGAAATGAAAATAAAAAAAGCACGTTCGTGTTTAAGATGAAACTACCACCACCAACGTTGTCTAGAAAACACAAATGTTGGGGAAATTCACGTGCATGGCCAAGCGTTATTGTTCATCGTTTAGAAAGTGAAACTACGGTGCGCACGTGTGTGTCGTGTATGTGATTGATTGTGAAATTGATTTGTTCAAACTTTCTCTTCCATATTCACAAAATAGATTCATTCATTCCAATTTTTTTCCCCATTCTTTTAATTTAGTGCAAAAACAATAGAGAGACCATTATCTAGAGAAAAGAAAAAGTATGTGTGCTTTTTTTTTTCTTTAATTTTTCAAAAATAAAATAAAATAACACTGACACTTTAAAAAAAATATTATTTTACAACTCATTCTAATGATATAATAATATATGTTAACATTTTAAGTTAAAAAAAATAAAAATATTAATATATTAGCATTAAGCAGTTGTTTTTTTAGTGAGTGTAAAAATGTCTTCCGCATAAAAAATATCATTATTTTGGATGTCTCTTAGTAACTTTAGATTTCAAATCTAAGAACCATCAAATTACCTGTCTTGGGTAACACATTTTGATTAAAAATTTATAGTTATTATCTGTAGTTTTAGTACTTGTAATTTGTCTCAAAATAATGGATATTTTTCGTTTATTTATTAATTAATTTTCTAATTATTCTCGGATAAATCATCTCAATGATTGATAAATGAGTGAAATATATGTAGTATATTTATTGAAATAAAACTATATAATAAAAGCGTATAAAAAAATAAATATATTTATAATTATTTTTAATCTGTGTAAACATCTTAAACTGCAGTTAAATTGGGAGATAGTATCTTTTCTTCTTATTCTTATACGTATAATAACCTGTTACTTATTTTTAGTAGGCTTTTTTAGGAATTGAGTACTTTACCTAAAACATAAATATTGTAATATTTTTGTATGTAAAGTGCGTTTGCACGTTTCGGATTATAAACAAAAATGGTTTACTTCAATTAGAAGACGAATGTAATTATAATAAAATAATTATCACATGTACGCAAAAACTGTAACAAGCTAAGAATCTATTAAAGTATAAACTATTGATTAGAAAATTATCAGTTATAATTATAGCTCGTTCTTTACGCTATATTCACCATGAAAAGAAATACGATAGATGAAAGAAAAAAAAAGTACCAAAACAAGAGAGAAGCTCAAGTTTGTTGCACAACATCGCTAGGTCAATCATCGCATCTAAGGTATTGTCCGCTTTGGAGGTCAGTGCTCTGTCATGGTTTTGTCCTTAAAAGGCGTCTCATGGGTTGGAGGAGGAGAGAGTATATAAACTACCCTTGGGCTCGACTCCTGAGCGATGTGGGACTATATTGACATATCGAAACAAGCCCCCATTCGAGGTCTAAGGAGAGTGGATTCCCCCTAGCTGAGGGACTAAGGAGCCTTTTTCGGCCTCACGGTGGGCGCCAATGTTCCGACCTCAAGTCCGTTGGACATCATCGCTAGGGTCAATCACCGCATCCGAGGTATTCTCCGCTTTGGAGGTCGATGCTCCGTCACGATTTTGTCCTTAAAAGGTGCCTCGATGGGTAGAGGAGGAGGGAGTATATAAACTACCCTTGGCCTCGACTCATGAACGATGTGAGACTATATTGGCATACCGGAACAGAGGCTATGCTAACAAGAATCATTGTAAAATTTTCTTAAAAGTTTTAATTTATATTCATTAATAGAAAAAGGAGAGGATAACTTATTTATTTGTTATAAAAAGGTATTCATTATGAAAAAGTTTTACTATGTTGTTTAGTGTGATTTGAAGAGAAGTTTTATTATGTTGTTTAGTGTGATTTGAAGACGGTCTCTTGACCTAGATGGTCTCTTAACAACTAGATGATTTATAAATTATATGAACGATTTGATGACCAAAATATCATAAGTGATGTTTATGTTCTTATATTTTAATGATAACAAAAACTAATAGAAAATTTAAATATAGTCCATATAACATGCATTGCATTTGTTTAGATCCTGGATGGTCCAAGACCCTATAGATGGTCTGTTAAGCCACTAGACAATTTATGATCCACTAAATGGTTAAAAGATTATGTGATCGAGGAGTTTATGTTTTGATGATAACAAAAACAACTTGAATGATTTATTTGTATTTTGAAGGTTCTAACAATGTTTTGTACAATTACAATACATATAGACTCTTTAAGCGTCCACAACATGTGTCCATGCTAGACGGTGTAATAAGATTTGTTAATTACATAATAAAATTTAGACTAAATTTCTTATTTGTGATTTGATTGATATACTTTATCTATGATTTAAATGATCTACCAGTGGTTAAGTGGAAGTTGTAGTATATAGTAGATCCCTTAAGCGTTTATATTTTTGTCTGTGTTAGACAATATGATAAATGTGTTGAACAAGAAATGTTTTTTTTATTATAAAAATTAAACAAAATCTTTTTGAGTATATATATATATATATATATATATATATATATAATCAAAGAGATATTATATCCAAAACAAAAAGATTTCAATATCCATGTTTTGTGGAATGACTTTGTTTGATCGTATTTTTCATATATCTCTAAAATCTATCTTTTTCGAAATAGATTTGTTCAAATTAAGTTTTGTAAATATATTTTTAATATATTGTGAATATCTCTAATTCTTTTCTAAACATAACTAATTTGAAAAATTGAAAATCTCAAATACTTTGTTTTTAGTATCACGTATTATCTAGAACAAAAAGATTTTCTGATTATGTTTTGTTTTTGTTTCACTAACCCATGTTGCAAATCATCCGAATTAGTTTTTTAATCAGACTCGAAGTAAAAACAATTTGAAAGATTGCAAATTTAAGCTTTCTATTTTGTGCATTTGACAACAAAAGGATAAAGATATGAAAAATACTACAATAGATTAAAAAATCTATATAAAGAGATTGAAGGTGAAGAACGAAAGCAAGACAAGCCAAGAAATTCAAGTTATTTAAGTGATCTTACTGATACGACCCAAATCCACAAGAAGATGACCAAGGATGTCAACTATGAAGGGTCATCTCAACAATCAAAGGAAGACCTCATCAGTAGGAGGAATGGACAAGGACCGGAGCACCTAAAGTTCTTCCTGCTAGTCTTCTTAAATAATTATAAAATGTTGTAAATAAGTTGAGCTCATTTGTAGGGGTCCAAATATTAGAAATAAGCTAGAATAAAGTGCCTTTAGTATAGTAGGGGGTGTGGGTAGCATTTTAGCTTGTTCCTAGCCCATCTGAAGGCATTTTGACCTAATTTCTAGAAGGATAAGCCTAAAATACGGGATTGACTTAGTCAAACCCTATGGCTGCCCATTTTTTCCCTTTTCCCATTCTACCCTTTTTTCTTCTTTTTCAAGGCTCCTAAATCTATAAATAGAGAGGCCTACCTCATGTATTCACATGTTGAATGAAGAGTAAAGTTACTATACACAAACAATGTTAGAATTGTGAGTGAGTGAATCTCCTCCTAAAGTGGTCTTATCTTGTGAGTGTTGTGAGCTCTCAAGTGGCGACATCTACACTTATCTTGGATTCAATTCACCATCCAAGTGGCGTGCTCCATTCACAATTGCACATCTCCTAAGTTTCCTTTCACTCATCTTTTTCCATTCCTATTTTCAATTCCAAAATATGTCTTGTTCTTGATTTAGCTTCCTTGTTTTCAATTCGGTCCATATTATTGCTCACCTTGTGTTTGCTTAAATTCTGCACCTATATTTGTCATTCATCTTCACCATTAATTGTGTTTTTCCTTTGGCCTTATGGAAATGAACCTTCACATCTACTTAACACTTGTTAAGTTAATGTCCATTAGGAATTTTCCTTAGACTTCTCACCTATATTTGTCCTAAAATTTAATTCTAAGTAAAGTGTCACTAATCAAATGAACAATCCTAAAATCAACTCACATCACTTATTGAGAATACAAAAGTTGTTAGAGCGCCTAGTCTTTTGGAAACCATTTTAATTCTTCACTTTGTGAAGTTATACCCGTGTGAGCTATCTTTGTGCTATCTGTGGCAGTGTTCCTTGTTTCTTTTGAGAGTTCTTAGTCTTAGGGGGAGGTTAAGAAGGTGTAACATGGAGAGGTACAAATAATCATTGCAATTCGGAGAGGTGAGAATACTCATTATAACCTGGAGAGATGAGAATACTTGTTATTAGTAAGTGTGTTCGTAGTGGAAGCTCTTAAGTAGTTGCTTAAGGGGATTGTATATAGCCAGGTTTTGGTGAACCATGATAAGTTCTTGTGTGTTGATCACTCGTTACTTTTGTTGTTGCTCATGCTTTGGTTCTTATCGTTAGACGATCAATTAAATGGATTTGAAAAACATTTCTACTACATGATTTGTTAGATGAAGTGATAGACGTCTACTAGACAATCTAACATTTTTATCCGCTACAAAAAGAGTTTAAGGCTTTAGGGTTTAGGGTTATTAAGAAGTAGACTTTAAGCCTAACTCAACCCCATAAAACTGGCTCATAGGGTTGAGGTTTGCACCCACTTATATATAATGAATTGTCCTCATCTCTAGTCGATGTGGGATCTCCAACAAACCCCCTCACGCCGAGAGTGACAACAACTCGTGCGTGGGATAACATATTATGGATAGCGGCCCGATAGTGGGTGGTACGATAGGCCCAACACAAACACTCGCTAGGATAGGCTTGAAAATGGCTCTGATACCATATTACGAAGTGGACTTTAAGCCTAACTCAACCCCTTTAGTCTAACTTTTTTGTTTTTGTTTTATAGTATCCTTTTATTATATAATACAACTTTTGTGATGTGAGTTGATTTTAGTATTAAACATTTTAATTGGTTGCTCTTGTTTATGATTTTGAGATTAACAATTTAAGGTGAGAACCCTAAGAAGATTCCCATTGGACACGAACTTAACCAAGTGGTTAAGGAAGTGTGAAGGTTCACTTCAAAAGGGAAAAAAGAAAAGACAATTATAAGGTGACAAATGATGCAACGGAATTAGAGATAAGGAACAACTAAAGAGAACCAACAATTTAAAGACAACATGAAGGAACATAGAGGAAGGGGAATGGAAGGCACAAAAAGGAATTGAAAAAGGAAAGAGATGAAGAGAACTTATGGGGAGAAAGGAAGTCACACCACTTGGAGTAGAGGGTCTCCAAAATGAGTGATGCAAGAGCCGCCACTTGAGATATTACCCACCCAAGATAAGACCTAGAGCCACCACTTGGGATATTACCCTCCCAAGATAAGACCCAAATAACTCAAAGTACTCAGACTCACAAATTCACTCAAGCTGAGTTTCTTTACTTCCAATTTCAAGTTGAAAATACATGAGGAAAGACACCCTATTTATAGGAAGGGGTGCTTTGGTGCGCAAGATGGGTGAAGGGTAGAAATGGCAAGGGTGAGGGGCGGCCTAGGGTGTTGATCATGGTCAAAACTGCACCTTTAGGCACAACTTCTAGAAGGTAGGTTAAAAACCCTAATTTTAGGTGCCTTGTCTTGAAAAGGTGGACTTGGTACAAGCCCATTTCGCTAAGTACACTCCCTTTTATGCTATGTGAACCTACTCTAGCCTATTTTGCTATTTGGACCCCCAAAATGAGGCTACTTATTTACAAACATGTTTTTGTCTTTTAAAAAGACCAGAAGAAAGAACATTTGGTGTTCTGGTCTATGCCAATTCTTCTTCTGGTAAGGTTCGTCTGATCTTTGGTGGAGTCTTGACTTAATTGTTGAGATGACTACTTATAGTGTGAATTGTCTCTTGAGTCATTGGTCATCTTCTTGGCTACTTGGATTGTATCATTTAGGAACATGAATAAATATTTATATTTATAACTAATCCCCTCATGCACAAATATATAATCAATACATTTTTCCTACACAAAGTCCCAACGAACAACAACAATTGAACCATAAACTTTTGAAGACATTCACCTACTACTTATTAGCATCATTAGAACAATTCACCATCATTTTCACATAAAAGTGCCCACTGATCCAACTCCCCAATATAGTTAATCACTTTTAATAACTATGTTAATCCAAACTTTTTCCACCCAAGTCTAATGTTATAACTCATCACCTAAACTTTGCTCTTCGTCCAAACACCACACTCCTTTGTCTTTATCTCTACCGCTTGCGAGCATGCCTAAAATACTCAGTTTCATCTTCAACACCCACTTTACTCTCCATTGTCTGCTTTTGTCGTTGACCCCATTCTTCATCGTGAACATTGTCACACTCCCCATTCATGCTCCAATAACCTCTCATTCCTCTCCTTTCTATTCTCTGCATGGAGTCATCCCCGAAACACTTGCTTTTGTGTCCATTGCCCACTTTACTCTTTGTCATATTCTTTTGTCGTTGACCCCGACCTTTTTTGTCAACATTGTCCTGATTTATGGCCGCCCTTTTACTCCTTTCCTTTCTAACTGCTCCATTTTAAAAAACTACCGCTTATGATCTCACTATAGGAACAACTAGCCCTAAGGGGGTGGGGGTTGAATGGATTGCCTAAGGCTTTGTACTTTTCTTCAACTCCAAGAGGAATAGGACTACTGTGTGTAAAGTCATTTGTTCAATTATGTGAATTGATCCAGGTGTACTCTTTCCTTTTCTTTTAATCTTTGTTCTTCTATAAGGTTGTGTGGTACATATCAAGAGGGTTTCAGATCTGTGTTGTGTTTACAAAGAGGAGGTTGTGTTCTTGAAGGGTTCAAGAACATCTCTTTGTTGTGTGTTGTAAATCAAAAGATTTTGATTTGTTAGTGAAATTCCCAGGTGTTTCTAGGGACTGGATGTAAGTCTTTGTTAAAAGTGAACCAATATAAACCTGTTGTGTTGTTTCTTTTCCCCTTATCTCATTTAAATTTGTTTAATCTTTGTTTTTATACACTGCAAATAAAAACAATTAGTTGAATCGAAGAAACAATCGATTGATTTTCTGGAATCAAGTTAAAAACAATTTGATTTTTGGCTGAACTTGTTGTATATCTTTGATTCTTCTTGTGACTTTCATTAAACCTTCAAATTTTGCAAAAATCTTGCCCTAGAATCCATGAAGATTGCTTGAAGACTAGGTTGTTGCGTGTGGGCATGGGTTCTAGGTAGACTATAATTTTTCAATCCACTCTTAGCTTAATTCAAAACTAAATCAATCAACTTCTTTCAAAAGAAAAATGTTTTTCAAAGTAGTGAAAAACAACCTGTTGATTTATCGTTTCAATTGGTTGTTTTATAGTGGTTTTGAAAAGAATTTGAAAAGCTGAAATTGGTAGTCAAGGCCAATTCAATCGGTTGAATCAAGCTTTCAATCGATTGTTTTTTAAAAATCTTATCAGAATTGGTTAAGTCTGGTAAATCTATTTTCCATGATTCTAAATTGTTTTGGGTCTTGATTAAAAGTCTTAAACAACTATTGTTTAGGATATATAACTGGTGTTTACATCTCTGAAAAGAAGAGAGATCAAATTACCAAAAAGATTAAAAAGTTTTTCAAGATTGCAAGATTGCTTAAGGCTTTGCTTTGGTTAAGAGTGGAATAGGAATTGTTGTAATCCTTTTGTATCAGGTGTGATCCTTCCTGTTCTTACTTGTAATTCATTTCATATTTGTAAAACTTGTAAGGTACTGTTGTCTATAGTCAGAGGGTTTTCTAACTTATAGTGATTGGGTATAAAAAAGGGTGAGTGTTCTTGAAGGGTTCAAGATTACCTCTTTGGTGTTTGTGTTTTGTAGTGGAATACCCATGGGTTTCTGGGGACTGGATGTAGCTCTTGTTGTAAGAGTGAACCAGTATAAACATTGTGTGTGAATCTCTCTATCTCTCACTCCTTAAAACTATTTTGAACTATGTTTATAGAAACTGTTGATAAAAACAATCGGTTTATTCACATAAACAATCAATTGATTTTCTGAAATCAATTTAAAATAGTTTTGTTTCTTGGCTGATTTGATTGCTTCTTCTATGCTTATTCATTAACCTTCATTCTTGTCCAGTCTTTTCAAAATCTTTCATTAAACAATTCACCACCCTCTTGTTTAAAGCCTTTAACTCTAACAAAAAGACTCATCTTTATGTTTAAGGAACTTATCCCATGTCCATCTGGTAAAGTCATCCATAATAGCAGGACCATATCTTTTTCCACTAATAGACTCAGTTCTGGTTGGTCCAAAAAGGTATAAATGTATCAATTTGAGAGGTATTTGAATGGAAATGTCGTGCTTGCTCTTGAATGAGCTTTGATTAACTTTTGTGCATCTTTGAATGTGTGAAAAAATTTGAATTTTTTCCTTTAAATATTTTGATGTGAAAATTAAACCTTTAAGGCTTTGTTACTTATTCTTCAATCATCTTTGTCACGTTGTATATTCATGAATGTAATGGATGCTTGATAAGGATATTATTTGCATCATCTTCATTTGATATATGCATCAATGCATTCTTTGAATTCTTTCTATATTTGTGGTTGTCTAAATGTTGTAGATATATCTGGAAAAGATTCAATCACATTCTCCGCTTCATCATCAGGTACTCCTTCGTTTAAATAGTTTCCTTAACCAACCAAATAAGATCGTTGTACTGAATCATCATGTATCAAACGCTGAATTAGGAATATTCTAACACGAGCTTTGAATACTTCTTTGTCATATGATTACTCTTGGTATTAATCCATTTCATGTGCTTCCTCTAAGCAATGACTTAATGACTCTTTAAAAATTGATCACACTAATCTCATTCATCAGTTATGGATTCCATAATCAGATGCTAAGTATGGAAACTCTGGATATTGATATGTATGCTTCTTTGTGTTCATAAATCACATTTAGAAACTAATGTGAGTTGATTTTTAGATATTTTCATTTATGGTGACACTTTTACTTAAGGTTGGGATTTTAACAATTAATGTGAGGACCTAAGGAAGATTCCCACTAGACACGAACTTAACCAAGTGGTTAAGTAAGTGTGAAGGTTCACTTCACAGAGGCAAAGATGAAAAACAAGATATGGTGAGGATGAGATGCAATAGCAAAATTGAAAATGGGCACAAGGTAAACATCAATGGTGGTCATGGCCTCTCAAACGATGCACCATACTCATGATTATGAGTGAAACCCAAGAGCAACAAAGAAGATAAACTAAGAGACAAACACATAAAATGGAATGGAAGAATGGAAGGAAAATGGAATGAGAAAACTTATGATGGTGGGTGAGAAATGTCACGCCACTTGGAGGGTGATGTGCTTCAAGATGAGTGTGTTGGCCGCCACTTGAGAGCTTCCCAAATCACTTAAGATAAGACCTAAACCTAAGAGGACATAAACCTCACTGAGAGCTCACACAATTTGTGCAGAGTTTCTTTACTTCATTCAAATTCAACTTGAAAAATACAATGAGAAGAACTCCTATTTATAGGTGAAAGAGCCTTGGAAAACAAGCAAGAAGGGTAGGATGGGAAAAGGGAAAAAAGGGGCAGCCTTAGGGTTTGACTATGGGAAAAGGGAAAAAAGGGGCAGCCTTAGGGTTTGACTAAGTCAAACCCGCACCCTAGGCTTGTCCTTCTAGAAACTAGGTCAAAACTCCTTCCTAAAGGACTAGGAACAAGCTAAAATGATAACTACACCCCCTATTATGCTAAAGACACCTTATTCTAGCCTATCTTTGCTATTTGGACCCCTAAAGTGAGCACAAAATTATTTACAAGAAATTCTATCTCTTAAGAAGACCAAAAGGAAGAACAGTTGGTGCTCTGGTTTATGCCCATCTCCTCTGGTCAGGTCCATGAGATCCTTGGTGGGGTCTTGAATTGTTTGCTAAGATGATTGCTCACCATGTGCTTTGTCTTTTGCTTCCTTGATCATCTTCATAGGTACTTGGTTTGTATCAGAAACCTTCGTGAATCTTAAAAATTAATATAATCTCAATATTAAACATGAAAATTGTTAAAAACAATATATTCTAATATCTATGAATTATCAATACTTTCTAATCTCAAGTTTTAATTCAGAAATATATTATCAAGACATTCCAAATTAACTTAATTAAGGATTTAAGCACAAATATACTTAATGTGGTTTATATATATAATTCAAGAAACTCTTTTAATATGCACTCAATCGTGTAATCTATTTTTTAAATCTTTCTTATACATATTTGAATTTGATCAATCAAGCATAGCTATATTAGAAATAAATTTGTAATTACTTAAGAAAATATATTTCTTCCTTGAAACATTTAAGCATATGTATAGAAATAGATTGCACTGTATTCCAAATAAATTTCGCAAACACATTCTATTCTTTGTTTCAACTTTTTATTTTGATTTAAATCGTTTTTAATGGTTTCACACTATCAAAACGAGTATGAAAACATTTGATAATAATATATAGAATCTAAACATTGAGTTTAAGAATTTCCCTTTAAAGTTCATCCAACGCGCATCATCGTCTGTCATGTGTATGACTTGATGTTCTTTTGACGTGTTGTTAAGGTTTCCATTGTATGTTAACTATGTTAGCTTTCTCTAACACTATAGTGAGTTGGTTTCATTGAGTTCTTTTATAGACATCTTTTACCGTCTTAATGAGACCTTTGTATAGCTTTTTCACAAGTTGACCATTATCTAGTGAGTTCCTTGAGATATCATCTAATGCTTTAAGATGATACTATGTTTTCCTTGTCATCGTTTGGAAAGGATATATAGTATTTGACAATGTAAAATAAATTTATGTAACATCATCTTTCTTAATTTCAAGACAAACATCTAATATTGAAGCTAGAAATCATAGCAGATCTTTATAGTTTTATGTTATCCTCAAAACATACTTAGAGTCTCTCATCATGAGATCATCTAAGACTGACAGGATCATCTAAAGTCTTAACAATTTGGTCTTCTGCTTCTTTGACACGTATTTTAATTTTAAATAGCTTCTTCATTTGTATGAAATATGTCTCTTGAGCTTTGAATAACTCTAGACTTGGATATTTCCATTATGCATTTTTCATTGTTTTCTTCACGATAGATGCTCAATATGGAATGTTTTGATATTAACTTTCAAGGAGTTTTGCCACCTGCTTGTACTTCAAATAATCTTTCTTTCTAAATATCCTCGCTTGTATCCTTGGTATTATTTGATATTCATCCGCGTGATTCTTTCTTGTCACTTCATCTCTTTCCTATTAGACGCTAAGAAAGAAAATTTTTTCTACGAAAGTCTCCTTAATAGTTATGGAAACAAAATAGGTATCAGCGAACAATATAATTCACACTTTAACTCGTGGGTATAACTGAAATAATGTCTTTGAATATCTATTAATTACATAAACTTTCTATACTTAGATATTTCATAGCTAATCTTGTGTTAAAAACTTTCAAAGTTAACATTGATTTAGAATGTATGAGCGCAATTAATTTTAACTTGGATATCATCTCCTTAACTGTATTTCGAAAAAGTTTTGATATAGAAACAATTCAAACTCTATTTTTTTGAAAGCTTTTATAGTGATATATAGTTTAATCAAATATGTTCTAAGACATTTAATCCATTAATCTTATTTGAAAATCATGTTTTCTATAATTCAAGAATGCCAGGTAATATTTTGTAAACATAAACCCTGTAAAACATTCCAAGAATATAAGATATCAAGCATGAATGCTTTCTTGTTATCGTGTTTCGTCTCATACTTGGACGATGCTTGTATCATCTGATATGTAGAGCTTCCAGCGTGCGTGTGATGCTTGCAAATGTATGCATCTGCTTTGTGTTGCCGAAGGGATTTCGTCTTTTGTGATCTTCTAAAGTGTTCCAATACTAGGATCGTTTAGTATGATCATTCTTAGCACTATCTTCATATCCTTCATCTGATGCATTCTGTTTACGAGCTACGTCTTATATGTCTTTGTTTGATGAGTGTTTTGTCTTATGTGATGCTATTCCATCTAATTGTATTTTATGAACAAAGGTTCTTTTCAATGTTCTTTTTTAATATATCATCCATATCAATCATGAACATGAAGACTGGGTTGTCTGATCAATGTGTACATTGTTTCGTCTAACAACCTTTTCTCTTGTTGTATCATCTAGTGAGTCTTTCTCATTTTCTCTTTTGCTATGTTTGATTTTGTGCTACTGAATCAAAAACTATGAAATGAAAGAGAGGGTCAATTGATTACATTTTGTTTTATAAGATTCTCTCTCGATATTGGGGAAAACATTTAGTAAATCTTCTTATGAAAAGATCTTGCAATAGATGAGAACCCTAAATTTCATTAGAGACAATGATATTTGACCAAAACTTATTTAAGTAAGGTTTGTGTTTTAAGATGGACAAAGGGTATAGGGTAAAGGAAGCTCAGATATGCCTTAAAAATAATACATTGAAACCATGAATAATGTTTAATTAAGCTCAATTTATCATTGATGAGCATAACTTTATTTACACTTAATAGCTTTAATCATAGGTTTTTGGACTATAATCATGAATAAATCCATTACCCTAATTAAGATTCATGTAATTGGGTTTATTTGGGCCTTTATTGTTATTTTTTTTAATTTTATGTTTTTAGGGTAGACGATCTAATATTTCTCAATTAGAAGAAAATGTTTACCACTGTGATAAGAGTATAATCCTAGCTGAATTCAGAGGCTAAAAAGGCATGTCAAATAGAAAGAATGAGCATAATTATCATCAAGGAGCGTGCCAAAGCACTTGAACTCAAGCTGCATATGAAGAAAATAAGGAAACTAATGAAGATTGTGCAAAAAAAGTGCAGAAAAATAAGAATTTAGGGATGGGCTTCAGAAGCTAATTTCCCTATGCAAGGAACAAGGCTCAACAAAATGAAAAATACCAAAACATTAAGTACATCTCCATCTGCTGAGCAAATTGAGGCTAGAACAATTGAAGATTCCAAAGACTAAAGTGCTAAGTGAATGACAAAAGGTTGAGAAAATCAAGTACTTTACCATGAAGAAATGTCAGATTCGCTCGGGAAGGGCTTAATCCAAAGAGTGCCAAAGTTGGGACCTATAAGATTTAACGTGGATCTGAAGCCAATCCAACCTTAACTCATAACCAATATTTGGCAGAGATTGGAAAGATCTGAAGCTAATCTCTGACAAATCTCTGACTTTAGAATCCTCGGAAGCTAAATTTTTTTGGATTGAAGCCAAAAAGGATTTCTTAAGGATAAAAAAAGCCAATTCAATTAGCAAATTGGCTTGCGTTGAGTGAATCGCCAATCTTGATGATCCCTTTGAATCCTAATTCTAAAATCTATGAATAGAGACCTTGGGTTAACATCCAAAGCATTGAGAGGGAACCCATTGAGAGTCCTCAAGACATTAAAAGGCATTTAGGAAGATTAGAAGGATCAAGTGAGATCCTTAGAAAGGCTTAGATAGTGAGGTTTTTCTCTCAAAGAGTCTGAACTTCATAATCCAATCAGGATAAGTAGGTCAGAGCCCCAGAAGAAGTAAACACCAATCTCTGGAAAAGGGAGCCTTGAAGCTAAGTTGGTCACAACATCAAAAGGATCCTTGTTGTTGTTATTTAGCTTCTCATCATGCATTGTACTATAAGATCTTAGTATGAGTTGCAAATATACTTTGTTGGGATCGGATGACACTGTGATATTTCTAGAGTTACTTTTGTTTATAGATGCATGTTTCTCTTTTGTATTCAATTTCCTTGGGTTTGGTAGAGTGGTTAATGATTTAACAGTGAGGAACAACCGTTGATTGTGCATAGGGAATGAATGAGACTAAAAGATGATTTCATGTTTCTAAACCCTATTAAGCCAACCCTAAGACTCAATGGTCACAGAGCACGGAGTTGAAACCATGGTGAAGTGTTCCATCTTAATGCATAGTAAGATCATAATAGTGGTTTACTGCTCTAGATAACCTTGCGTGAAGAATCAACTTGGTTTGGCCAAAATAGGAACATGGATTTTGAATAAAACATTGCATTTATGAATAACAATAACAAAGGAAAGTCACATGGTTATTCCAATTCCAACATTTATGTTATATTGACATCTCTCTGCTTTAATAATTGATCTAATATTTCTCCTCTCAATCTAAATACTTATTAGGATATTATTATTATTATTATTACTATTTGCATTACTATTACTATTATTTTTATTATTATCATACATGCAAATCATCTCTAGTTCACATTTCACTTTATTATAAAAGATAAAATATAGTGTGATATCATTAATTCCCTGTGGATATGACAACCCTCAATTATACTACAGTTGACTTGGTTCTCTTGCCGAGTAAAAAAGTGGAATTTAATTTAGCTTAATTGAATTACACCAAGAATTTTTGGAATCTTGCTAGTGATTTACACAAACCACTCACCATATTGTCAATGGGCCCAATACATGAAAGCCCAAGTTGTTTCCTTGAATCAAAATAGAAAACAAAATTCGACGAGAAGAATAAGTGAATAAAATCTACAATATCTCATAAACAAAGCTAGAAACAAATCTTCTGCAAAACCTATGAAGAACAGAGTTAGTTAAAGTTGGAAACATAATCTGAAAATTCTAGAAAGATGAAAACTGAGAAACTATGAATAAAATTTGAAATAGGATATCTTCCTGGGATCCTTGGAGCAAAGAATATAAAAAGACACAAGCTTAAAGGAAAAAGTCAAGTTTTAAGATTAGGGTTCATAAACAGAGCAGAACAGAGTATTAGGGTTTTCTTAGTTTTCTTTATTTTCATTAATTCGTTTTGCCTCCGCAAGGAAGGCTGAACTCCTTTAGGTTGATTCTCTTGTAATTCCGCATTGAATTAAGAGGTTTCATGCAATAAAGTTTATTCCTAAATTTTCTATAACAGTTTGTGTTTTTATTGTTGATCTTTTTGGAACCTAATTCTTGTAAATCAAATTGTTTTGTAATGTTGGTAGAGAATTCGGTTGTTTTTCTTTAATTGGAGTTCTTGGTTAATTCGCTTAGTGTTAATCAATCTATTGTATGCTTAGTCAAAAGGTAAAGGATAAACACCTCGTTGAGTAGACGCTTGGAACAAAGAAGTGAGATATTAAATAAGTAGACGCTTGTTTTACTAATGAGATTTTGTTGAATATAATGAATGCTTGATTGATTAAGTTTAACTATGTGACAAAATTGAAGAATAATAATCTTAAGAAAACTAATGAAGAATTTATTATTGATTGAACTTGAGAGTCAAACTACTTCTCTACTATTTTAAATCGTTTACTTTATTTTTATGCATTTTAATCACAATCCTCATCTTACTTTATTGTCATTACTAACTTTGATTGTTTGCAGATGAATTTTGAACATTGAAGGATTAGGATTTACTATTGAATTTGTTCGAAAATGACTTGGGATCATCTGATCTTATCAATACTATCATCTCTTTAACATTAGACAACCTATCACCTCATTAGAGAGTCTACGCTGGAATCTTTTTAATTTGACAGAAAAATGACATTCATCAATCACCCAAAAATTTCAATCACTAGTTTCTTAATTTAAATTGGACTATCACGTAAACAATATGAGCTCATGAAATAATTTTGAATGGGATTCAAATAGTTGTACATGTCACAGATTAAAACAAATATACACAACTTTTACTAAAAAAAAATTATTGACATGATTAAGACAAGTGTTCCAGTTTATACTAAACAAAGATTGATTGGTTGATAGTCACATTTTATAAACCTTCTATCCTAGAACGTCTATCATTCAATCAACTTATATCGTCTAATACATATACCATATAGTTTAATAGTTAGTTAAAATATGATTATAAAACAGGTATGGATGAAACTATTCTAGATATTTAAGATATCAGCTAGAAAAAATATGCAAATACAAAAAAAAAAAACTGTTCAAACATTTAACCCAAACCCGTAAGAATTTTCATTTCTGTGTAGGAGGTAGTGTTTTCACTTTTGTGAGAAGTTCTAAAAAGAATTTATCAAATTGATCACAAATGGAGGCAACCATCTACTCAAACATTTAATCCTGTCTTTTTTTTCCATAAATTTGAGGCGTTTATCTGTAAAAGCTCGTTTAGTTAAGATAGATTTTTCAATCATTTGCTTCATTTTGACAAGTAGACCTCGATCCCAATATGATCAAAATGGGCATCGTGTACTTCATCTTACCTGAGTGAGATAACTTCAGTCCACTAGCACAAAAATGCTAAACAAGGGCGGTTGTTTTACATTTACAAATGTGGCTATAAAGTCGCATTTGACCAACACGCATTCGTAAATCAAAGAGATACAAATGTGACTATATAGCCGCATTTGTAAATTCTATTTATAAGTGCGACTATTTTTGGTAGCCGCATTTGTATATGCTTCTAAATCAGGTGACCGGGTTAGGGGTATAGCATTTACAAATGCGGCTATTACCAAAGCCGCATTCGTAAATCATGCGTTGGATTTACAAATGCGGCTTTGGTAAATAACCGCACTTGTAAATAATGGTTTTTTTAGTGCAATCTGTATAGTGCTAAACCCATATAAATTAACCTGTTCAATTATATATGCCCTGCCAGACAAACACATAAATTCAGAGATAAATTAAGAGAATCAAATATATATTGATCAAAGTACATTACAAACAGTAATCAAATTACATATAATCCCTACACTATTGATCAACTATCCTAGAGTTATAAAAATTTATGAAATATGTGGACCAAGAATGTCTCACATATGACATGGCTTCCGAATTCATTGGTATTTCTTCCGTGAATAACAACATTTCAAAATATAGTTGACATAAATTAGTTTTAAGATACATATATGTTCAAGAATTATAAAAATGATTTAACATATCATGTTACCTCTTTCCAACCAGTTTTAACACCTAGTCTTACAATGG
>Ga0123342_1003513_pt1 | contig 25083 bp, 16 predicted proteins | sample Turbeawhitnodule_FD_89960 | JGI IMG/M metagenome (GOLD analysis project Ga0123342, IMG submission 89960) | Root nodule microbial communities of legume samples collected from Mexico - Turtle bean Mexico white nodule | ecosystem: Host-associated > Plants > Roots > Nodule | place: Mexico: Nepantla... | reverse complement strand
GCTGAACACCGGATGGTGGGGGTACCTGCGAAGGCACTCCGACGCTCAAGTCAGTAAAGCGGGTGGTCAACTCTCAGGTAGGTGAACAGTAATAAATGACATACCTTACTCCTTGGGATGCGCACTATTTATATTATTCTAATGGGCCTACCTTGTTGGGCCCGTTTATCGAGGTGGATACCGCTTAAGGTTGCATTACCTAATTCTTGATGATGGATTAGCTTTACTGATCTTGGTTTGAGCGTTAATTGTAATAGGGTTCGACCATCGGCCAAGCTCCCATGGTGTGGGTCGGCCATTGGCCAAATCCTTGTGGTCTCGGTCGTCTTGGTTAAGTCTTCTAAGGTCTCAGCCTCTCGGTCGCCTCGGCCAAGTCTTCTGAAGTCTCGGCCTGTCAGCCACTCAGCCAAGTCTCCTAAGGTCTCAGCCAGGTTCCCCTAGTCTTGGTTATGTGGGTCTCGACCTCGCCCATACCTTACAAACTTCATAAAAAATCGGGTTCATAGATAAAATTTACACTCATTTATATAATAAAATATTATTATTTCTAGTCGACGTGGATCACTCCACCATTATTCTGAATTCAAATTCTAATTTACTTAATTTGATATTATTCATATATGAATTCAACTGTATAATGGTAAATTTGTTTACTTGTATTATACTTATTTAAAAAAAGACCCACTTTAAGATAATTTTTTATTTTTTTGACAATATAATCATCTTCTCTATACTTATAAATTATAATATAATGCACGAATGATAAATTCATATTAGATTATTAAATTTGATTGTATAATTACAATATTTTCTAATTAAATAATTTGATTATTTCTTTATCTTATACAGATTTACTTCTCTTAAAAGAAGTCCTTTTAAGTGTTTTAAGTTTTAGGTTATATATATGAATAACATTTTTTATGGTCAATAGTGTTTTTATGAAATAACATTTTTTAAAATATCCAAATTTTAATTTCTGAAGAATCCTTTCTCCCATACAGAATTAAATTTTCAGTATTTATGATATTTTAAAAATGAATGACAAAAATCTAAATTTAAGAACCTGTAGAGACTTTAAAATATTATTAACCCTAAATTAAAATATTTTTTAAAGTGAGATAGGAGGGGTCAACATGAAAATTATTGTTTACTTAAATATAATTTTTGGATCACTATTTTTAAAAGTATATGTAAAAAAGGAAATTATAATCTCCCACTAATTAATTTTTTAATGACAAATTGTGGTGATTATGATGATTATGTTAGTCGGCAGGGGTAAAGTGGACCCAATCCACTTTTTCAACGGATAGTGAGACGAAACTTTCTAAAATGACATGATGTGAAGTTTTAGAAAAGGATATATTATATTCATCTATAATATTATGACATTATATATATAATATATTTTTAATTTCAAGTTTTAGTAATGAAATTTCATATTTTTATATATTTTGTTAACTAATTTTTGACAAATTTCATGCTAATATTTTAAAACTAAACACGTTTTACATTTCTATCACGGTTTATATTTAACATTACATAAACGCGGATTAACAAATAATACATGTTAAAATTTAAAAAGTTTAACTCAATAATGAAATATAATGACCCATGTGAGATTTTGGATAAAACCACCTTTAAATTTGAATAACTTAGGTGGACTTAATTTTTTTTTTATTTCAACACTTTAAATAACTCAATATTTAGTAAGAACTCATCCCGATATTAACTTGTATTGATGGAAATGAAAGTTTTAATTTTTTTAATTGGAGTAACATGTGTAAACTCCAAAATATTTATACTAATTTAATATATATATATATATATATATATACTTATCCATCAAATTAAATTAAATATATACATTGTTGGAATAATATTATTTTCAATAAATAAATATAATATATACATATGTATATATAGGAAAAGAAAGTAGAAATAACTATAATATATCTAGGTTTGTCTATGATTTTTTTTTATATTTTTAATATCATCTAGTAATATTAATACACAATAAATTAAAGATAAGCTAAATTTTCAAGATATCATAACTTTCAATATGTATTTTATGTATTTTATCACATGAACATAAAATCATCACCACCCATTGAACGAACTTGTATTGCTTGAGTGATACAAGATCTAAATGAGAGATAATTTATTTTATCTCTCTCCCTCGAGTGTCCTCGAGTTTTTTTGTGAACAATTTCAAAGGGAGAGAAAAATCAATGGTGACTTTTTCTAGATGAAACCTTACTTTATCGCTTGAGCTAAATTACTTATTACATAAGCCACCAAGTTTCATAACATCATTCAAACTTAAATTCATCATCACTTGAATGACTACTTTATCGCTTAAGCAGTGAGAGCTCCATACAATAAATAATTGCTCCATCACACATATATAAGACAATATTAAATTGAACACAATGGTTGTTTATCCTTTGTACATTACTCAAGTGAAAAGTTGATGCTAAAACAAAATATACATAAAATCAACAAATTAACACATTGTAATTTAAAGGAAAAAATCATTTGAATATGTTTTTAATGTTTGAGTTTGAGATGAGATTTATGTAGTTTGAATGAATGAAATTTGTTGTGCGTTGTCATTTTGTGTGCAGATTACTGCATTTGAGACTTTTATTCGTTAAATCGGTTTTGGATAAATTTTAAAATAGGTTTATTTTGTTGCAAAGGTTGATTTTTTGGTATTTTCACTCAAACGAGTCAATTATCACTCAAGGGAAAATAGCCCTGCAACTCAATCTTGTTTTCGCTCAAGCAAAATAGTATTGAAAATCAACTCTCTTTTGAGTTTTATGGGGTTATACATGCTATGGAGGAAGCTCAAAAGATGGGGCTTACTAATGTCTGGTTGGAATGTGATTCTGCTTTGGTTTGTGCTGCGTTTACTACTAGGACAACTGTTCCTTGGATTCTTCGTAATCGATGGAATGCTTGTCTTAATTACTGTGGGAAAATTAGATTTACGGTTACTCATATTTTTCGTGAAGGAAATGCGTGTGCTGATAAGTTGGCTAATTTAGGATTTTTTCATAGAGAACCTTTTCTTTGGTATAATAGGCTTCCACCTTGTCTATTCTTAGAATTCTTTATGAATAGGTATAGTCTACCTATGTATCGTTTTTGTTAACATATGGGTTTTGGTATAGTCCTCCCGTATTTTTGTATTTTTTGTATTTTTTTTTTATTTTTCTTTTGTTCAATAATATTTTTTTCATGTGATGGTAAATGATTGTTGTAACTTGAGGTGTCAGCTTAGCTGAGATCTTAAGTTGCATAGTGATACCTAACATGGAAGCTTTTATTTAAAAAAAAAATCAACTCTCTTTGCTAGATTTTTGCTCAAGCGAGCCCATTATCACTTAAGCCAAAATATTTTTCTTCTTTCTTTCTTTTGTTTTCTTCTAGTCTCTTCAATGGATTGGATTGTGTATGAATGCTTATTTTAAATGTGAAATGAATATTAAGTTGTAAATTTAATTGATTTTTTTGTGTTTGTTTAAATAAGTTATATTGTCTGATGTTTATTGAGATTGATAGAATTTGTATGAATTTATGGTCACATATCTAAAATGATACGTGAACCATTGTTTGATTTGTGTATAGTATTGAAACATATGTTGTAACAAAAATTCCTTGTTTCACTAATGATCTAAGTCACATAAACTAAGATATTAGGTGGTGAGAATATGGGGAGCAATTTCTTGCACACCATGACATATGTGGATGCACGACTTAGGTTGTATTGAACTTACCATGTGAGTCTTGTACATCGTAACACATGTTGATACATGACTTAAGTTTTTACCCTGATTAATTCTCCTAAGTTCGCTTGTAAATCTAAGTCTTGTGAATTGAATCAAGTATTAATCTTTAGTAGGACATACTTAATATGAGTCTTCTGAAAGATGTCAATTGATATTTCGTTTTGATTGTATAGATCCATGTGTGATTTATATAGTTGTTCTAAGTTGGTATTTGAAAAAAATTGAATAGTTGTGATTTGTTATTAAAATATATTTTTTTGATATATTTATTTTTATGTTGAGAAAGTTTATTTCAATAAATTACTTTTGTATATCTTATTCGTATTGTTAATTGCAATAATTATACTATGTAGATTAATATATATATATATATATATATTTAAACATATATGATATAAAATTGAGTATTAGTCAATAATTTTTTTTAATTCGAAACTGTTTTTATAAAACACTGTTTTGTATCATAATATTATTGTATTTTGTTATTATCGGAGATAATGAATTACACTATGAAGGATTTTAAACGCACATAAAATGTGTGTTTTTTTGTTCTAACACATTTTATACCTTATAAAACACTGCGCTAACATTCCTCATAAAATACCGTCTAAACCAGTTTAAAGTTAGATGTGAAAATTAAAAGAAAAAAGAGAGTTAAAAGCTGATAAATTATTTTAGAGAAATAAAAAAAAACTAAAGTTTAAATTTTTTAAAGGTTAAAAAACTTAAATATAGTTTTAAAACAATATAACTTTTATTTTAAAAATTGGCGTAAAAGTGAGTGGGGCCCACATCCGAATCATTGCCAACGTAGATTGTGAAAAATCTGATAAGCTTTGAGTCACACTGTCAGCAGTAATTAGTACAGTGACATCTCAGCATACACAAATATTCTTCTAATTTCTACTTAATATGATTAAATTTATATTAAAATCTTAATAAAAAAGGATATATTTTAATTTGTTCTTCAATATAATTTTCTAAAATTAATTAAAACGAAGTTAGATTTTGTAAACAAAATTAATTAATTTCTAGACTTCAAATTTAAGAAGAATCTTAGCCTTCAAATTGCAAAAAATATTTTAGTTTTTAAGTTTAAAAATGTACAATTTCAGTATCTCAAATTTATTTTTAGCAACTAAAAGCAGATGAAAATGTTTTAATCCCTTTAATTTAATGTTTAGAAATTAAAAAACCTATCTTTTTAAGTTTGAAAAACCAACTCCAAATTTTAAGAATTAAAAACATTAAAAATAATATATTTAGTTGTGTTTTTATTATGATTTGCATATATTTTTCATAATGTTCAGTTTTTATTTTTTATCACCAACCAAAATGTTTTATATATAATGTATTAACACTATTAAGCTTTTTTTTAATTTCTTTTAAATAGTTATTACTTTATTTCCCAGATACAATATGAAAATAGGTGAAAAGTTATAACTAATGTTAACATTTTTTTTATTGGGATTTCATAAATGTTGTTTGAAACTTTGCTTTATGCATTTTTCTTTTGTAATATTTATGGGGAAGGTAATAACATATGTTGATTAATTATGACATTATTTACGCAATTGGATTTTATCAATGAGGATTTTTTTTAAAACGTTTTATTTTTGTCTGTTTTCTTGAGTTTTTGTCTATATAAATATATAAAAATTATTTTCATATTTTATAAATTAAAAATATAAGTTAATTATTTTAATAATTATAACATTTAAATTTTAAAATAATTAAATAAAGAAATTAAGCTATATATTTAACTAAAACATAATATAACTATTTTTTATTTTTAATTATTATTTTTATGCATTATTTGAATTAAAATATAATTAATATCATAATGCATTATTATGTTTAAATTAATTTTTTAGAAAGTGTGATGAATTACTCGTATATTTACCCAAATATAATAAACTTTATCTGAGATGCAAATTATTACAATTTTAAATTTATCTTTTCTAAATTCGAAACCATTTTGTCTTTTGTGGGGACGTAATACAATTTATAAACAGCTCTCCGATTGGTCACAAAGAGAAATAGTTATGTGGAAGAAATTAAAAATATATTTTAAAAATATTTTACATTTAATTTATTTAATGAATAAAACGTAAGAATCAATGTCTAATAATATAGTAAATTAATATTTAATTTTGAGAATATTTATATTTATTGTAGTACTAGTGTAATAATGATATGTGTGAGAAATAATTAATAGTTTGAAATTTATTTAAACTTTATGTTGAAAAATAATTAATATTGATTTTAAGTAACTATTCACACGTTTAATCATATTAAAAATTTACTCAACATGAAAAATTAATTTTGAATTAAAACAACTTCAATAACTTTTATATTAAATAAAGTTTCATATTGGGTTTTTACACAAATTCAATTTTATAAATCTTTTTTACGAACGCAAATTCAAACTTAATATAAATTGATATAAAATCAACCAAGACAAAACAGAGAAAAGAATTTAGCTCATTTCAAACAAAAAAAAACTTTACAGAAAGAAAAAAGCTTTTCATCTTTTAAAAAGGTGAAAAGTTCTACAATTACAAAATAATGTGGTAAAATGAAGAAAAAAAAGAAAGAAAAATGAGTATTTAATAATTTATCATTTCTGAAAGTTATGAATTTCATGGAGAATTGGAATCAGAAGGAGAATAAAAGAAAATTTCAATGGTAGGTGAAGGTGGTAATTTTGTAGAGAAAATGGGGCCATTTGCCAACAACGAGTGTATATAAACCAAGCCTAAACAAAGGGATTGCACAAAAACATTTATACTTAACTCATCTCTGTGTCTGTTTGCAATAAATAACTCACCCTTCTGCTGTTGCTGCTTTTTGTCAAATTCTTCCATTCAACAGGTATGTTAGGAATCAGCATTTGTCTATTTGGTATAACTAGTATTTTTTTTTTATATCCATTGGTTGGATTGTTTGGGGTTCAACTTTGATGAATTATGCAGCTACAATATTTGCCTTTTCTTTTTCTTTTTCTTGGATCTGGATTTGGGTGTGAAAACCCATTAGAGAATTTCGGCTGTGATTACTGGGGTGTGTCTGTTTTACTCAGTGTGAATTGGGTGAGCATAAAGTTAGTTTTTTTTTTTTAATCTTGTTTATTATTTTCCTTGGTTGTTACTTGCATTGGTAGGTAGGTGCTTTTCCCTATTTGACTTCTGTCTATTGAGGTTTTGTTATTTGGTGAGTGAAACATGAATCATTGTTGCTACTTTGTAGAAAGGATTTTCATGAGTGGGTGAGCATAATTTTGTGTTTGATGTATATGCTGGAAAAGTAATAGATGTGTTACTCTTATCTGGTCCATGATAGACCAGGGCAAGGTGAAAGTGGGATGTATAATTTGTGTTATACTTGAGGAATTGGGGGTGCTTAGTCTATTTATAGGGTTTTGGTAGATTTATGAAAATGGTGCTGGGAGGAGCTGAGAAACCTCCGGATTCCCTTGGTGTATACATACATGCTTTGAAAGCCTTAGATAATCTGCAATTACTAAAAATGGTACCAAAATTACCAAGGTCCAAAGATGGGTGTACCACAGAATCTCAATCTGTAATATAATGATAGTGGAACACAAGAGAATGGCATGCTACTCTAGTCCATTTTAGTCAATGCAAAGTCATGATATGCAAAATAAAGAAAAATGCAATTTTAGTCTTTTATTAAGAATGAGTAGTGACAGAGTACCAAAGGCTAAGATGGTTGACTTGATCCAATCATTCACATTTACAAGTTGTTGTAAAACTTAATGTGAATGTCTCTTTAGATAGTGACAAACTATATGAACTCCAATCTTTAATATATTATTGTGTATCTATACGTACACTATAAAGTTGGTTAAAAGGTGGTTAATCTGTTCGCTATATATACTCATACTAGATTCAGATTAGTCTTGGAGACATTTTTGTTTCTGTTTTCATTTCTCTATCTGTAATTTTTAACTATTATTTTTTCCAGGTCTTTGCCAATGGATGCTAAGTCGGCTGTAGAATTAATGGAGTCTTCCAACGAGGTTCATTTTTCTGGATTTCACATGGATGGTTTTGAGCAAAGAAAGGCTAGCATAGAACAACCAACAACCTCGGAAACTGACATGTATGAACAACCTTTTGTCATAGGTGTGTTTTCCTGTGGCAAACTGCCAAATAAGTTCACACGAGGCCTTGAAGTTGTGTTACAGAGTACATGAACAAAATCACTACTGTTAAAGCACAATTTTGTACTAGTTGAAGTAATAGAGTTTCATGACTTGAAACCTGTGTCTTTGTGTGAAAGTTGATGTACTCAGGTCAGAATCATGCCTGCTTTGAAAAGAAATCACAAATTCATCTTGCTGGAGTTATTTCATATTAACATGAAATTTAATTGCACAGCATCTGATATATGGCTGAGTTCTAGTATCATAGTATCATTTCAACTAATATCAATGTTACACAGTCCTTTTATGCTTTGCAAATTTTGTCAATTGAAATAGAGTAGAGTTTTTTTATACCTCAAGGTGTAAGTTTGGAATCCCTGCCTTCAATTCTTACCACTTCTCTTTTATCTTAATGATTCTAACTTGCTTTGCTTATGTTTTATGATGCAGGTGTTGCTGGGGGTGCAGCATCTGGCAAGACAGCAGTTTGCGATATGATTATTCAACAGCTTCATGATCAACGAGTTGTACTTGTTAATCAGGTATTGAATCTCTGTTCATACTTCTCGATGATCAAATTGAAAAAATATAATAAAGGGATCATTGGAAACAAACAATCGATTGGTTTGTACATCAGACCCTATATGCATCCTGTTCTATCCATGATCTGAATCCCTGGGGATTCTGTTTTCTTTTGATATTCAAAGAATTTTAAGGAACATTTTTATTACCATTATTGTAAATTTGACCCCATTTACAACAAAATACTTCATCTATGTTTATTTTATTTTTTATTTTTTTAGTATTCGTCTAAGCTTCTTTCTGCCCTTTTCGGTTATAAGAAAATGATTAAATAACAACTAAGTTAGAGACAAAATAATTAGTAGAAAAGATTTTATTTTATAAACTACTTTATAAAGTTTTGTTACTAGTGAAACTACTTTATAAAGTTTTAACACTAGTAGAAACTACTTTATAAAGTTTTGTTACTAGTAGAAACTACTTTAGAAACGATTTTTTTTTAGTTTATAAAACAATATCTAACTTAGTCAATATCATAACTAATTATTTTTTTGTCTCTAAATTAGTTGTTATTCAATTATTTTCTTGTAATGTTAGCTGATATAAAAAACATGTCTCTTTGGGTATTGTCAAAGTATATCCTTATGCTATTTCTTTGTCATTCATGTCATTGATTATCTTTATTTATTCATTCTATTAGTTATTCCTTCCTTTTAACTTCATTTTGGGTGGCATGTTTCCAAATCTGGTCCATACATTCTTACTGTACTTATATTGATACTTTGACCTTAATAAAGAAACTATTTATGACAGGATTCCTTTTACAATAACTTTTCTGAGGAGGAACTTACACGAGTACAAGATTACAACTTTGACCATCCTGGTAGTACACTTCTTTGTCATTACCGACATTCTCTTCATATTAAAGTATTATAAATGGAATATTCTATGGTGTTGTCTGTTTTTATTAACATGCATTTTTTACTTTTGAGTCTGAGGGTCCAAACTTTTGTTCATTCTCATGTTTTAGTCATTCTAGTAAACTAATTATGAACTCATTAACTACAGCTGCATGTTAGTGAATTAAAGTATTAGTTAATGTAATGCACTGACAGTGTAAAATAATTTTACTCTATTATCCAATTACAAATCATGTTGATATGATTTTTGAGGTGATTATTGTAAAAGCAACAAACTTACCATGGTGATTGGATGACATGTAAAAATGTTATATAGAGTGAACACCTTTTTCTCTCTTAAAATATTTCTGAAAATTGATAGGGTAGCTAGAGGAGTGAAAATGTTGACATTTTAATTTTTTAAAGAAACTGTGTTAATATTCCTGTACTTATGTTTTGATATTTAATTAGATGCTTTTGATACTGAGCAATTACTACGTGTTATGGACAAGTTGAAGCATGGTGAAGCAGTAGATATTCCGAAGTATGATTTTAAGACTTACAAAAGTGATGTGTTAAGAAGGGTATATCTCTGGAACTTCTCTTTTTGTTAGACTCAATACTTGTGAAGTTGCAAATATCATTCAAAAGACTTTTAGTGCAAATTACAAGTATAAAATATATTTATGTGATAATCGAAATGCATATTTTAGCTTATACAAAGTTGTTGTTGTCGTTCTCTTTTCATTGTGTTGCTTTAATGTGTTTTCAGGTGAACCCTTCAGATGTCATAATTTTAGAAGGCATCCTTGTTTTCCATGATCAGCGTGTTCGGGAGTTGATGAATATGAAGATATTTGTTGACACAGGTCCTTTATTATTGTTTTTCCATTTTTAAGTCAGAATTTATTTATTGTAAGTTGTGCTGCATTTGTTAATTTAAATGGGACATGTTGTTAGATTCATTTCTTTTCATCTCTTGGAATTGGTGTCTTCCCTTCCCCCTATAATCCACATTATGATATATAAAAATTCGTATTCTTCATATTGTTTTATATCATTTAAGAATTTTTTGAGGGTTTGGGGTACTATGAGCCTATTTGTTATACTTTGACCCATCTTCATATTATTACTCTTTTCATTTATTTGTTGGTTCTTTATTTTTTCATTAAATTGTTATTATGTGTATCTGCTAGGCATTTTCTAAGCCTGTATATAAACTTAATGTTTAAAATTGCTGAGTATTCAATTCCAACTTGTACTTGTTTTGCTTATAGGTCTTTTGTTGAAATACTGAGTTAAGTTGTTACTTTACATTTTAAAATGTTCAGTGCAGATGCTGATGTTCGATTGGCAAGAAGGATTAGGCGTGATACTAATGAGAAGGGTCGGGATATTGGAGCAGTTCTTGATCAGGTAGCAACTTTCTGCCACACCATTTACATAACATATTTTCACTATTTCTTATTTCTTTTTTCACCTTGTTATATATACTTCATTGCAAGACTTGGGAAATATAGTTTTTAGTTTCGTGCTGCTGGTTGGTTACTATGCAAATTCCTTTAATATAGAAACATATGATCATTTTGTACTGTATGGAATTAAGTCATTAAGTATTCTTTTTGTTTATAAATATTTGTCTAGCTATCATATTCTTCATCAGATTTTCACGGTTAATATTAACCATTTAATGGATATTTTGCAGCTGATTCTTTTGTAATATTTATTGCAGTATTCAAAATTTGTGAAGCCAGCTTTTGATGACTTTATTCTTCCAACAAAGAAGTATGCTGATATAATTATACCCCGTGGAGGAGATAATCATGTGGCCATTGATTTGATTGTACAACATATCCGCACAAAGCTAGGTCAGCATGACCTGTGTAAAATATATCCGAATTTATATGTTATTCAATCAACTTTTCAGGTACCCCTTTGATTAAAGACATTTTCAGTCATCCCACTTATAACACACCGATCTTTGATTTTTACTTTTAAGTTAAACCATCTTGGTCATTACTACTATGCAGATACGGGGTATGCATACGCTGATACGTGATGCTCAAACAACGAAGCATGATTTTGTATTTTACTCTGATCGTTTGATTCGATTGGTAAGTAAACAAGTTTGTTTTTTGTTTCTCATATAAATGGCAATATGACATCATAATAATTGAACTTGACCAGGTTGTTGAACATGGTTTGGGGCATCTGCCATTTACAGAAAAACAAGTACTCACTCCCACTGGTAATCTTAACTTTTTAAATACTTTCCTCCTTGATTGTTGTGATGCATTAGTTTTATGTGCTATATTTTTTTCTTTTTGATCTTTGTGGCAAAAATATTTAGATGAATGTTTTGACTGCCATATCAGGTTTTGTATTGCTGTTATACATGTTTCGTTGTCTGCTTTCATTGCAAATTGTTGTGGATAACATGTACATCAGATGTCTAGGTTATCATGTGTTAGTAGTGTATTGTCACAATTTCACAAATGAGGAGTACATAAACTACAACTAATTTGCTATATTCTACAAATAACTATGGCTATAATTTTAGTTCGCTTATTTTCTGGTGTTAAATTTCTGTTATCATATGCCTTAAATGCTAGTCTTATTAGAGGTTCTAACATTATCTGTTGAAGTTGATTATAAAATGTCAGCATTCCTGTATACCCTCTAATGATTTACTTTTTCATGCCTCCATTTGATTTGAATTCATGGTATGATGGCGTGTTGCTCTACTTCATGAACCCATGCTGAAAGGAGACTACAAATAATTCATTCATTTTGGCTTTTGCCATGTGAAGGATATAGTGTGAATCAACTGTCTGTTATGCTATACTTGGGATATGTGTCTGTTGTTTCCCATGATGTTAATTGGAACAATTGTCATATTTTGCGTATGTTTCAATGTGGTTGTCATATTTGTTCTTCTATTTACCTAAAAGAGTTAGTTTGCTCACATTAGAACCTTCTTATGGTAACTGTTGATTCTTGTCCTCATATGCAGGTTCTGTATACACTGGTGTTGATTTTTGTAAAAGATTGTGTGGTGTCTCTGTTATCAGAAGGTATTATTACTCTTGTCCAAAGCTGAAGTATCAAATCCATTAGATTGCAGTATATTTTATTGTTTGGAGATTCATTTTCTGTTATCATAATTAACATACTCTCATTCCAGTGGGGAGAGCATGGAGAATGCTTTAAGAGCATGCTGCAAAGGTATCAAGATTGGGAAAATTCTAATTCACAGAGAAGGTGACAATGGGCAGCAGGTTTGTCCATCTGCATGTATGCCTTAGAACAAATCTCAGTTTCATTTCTTGACACTGATATCTTATCTTTGATCAACAAACAGCTAATATATGAAAAGTTGCCCAATGATATCTCAGACAGGCATGTGTTACTCTTGGACCCTATACTTGGCACAGGTTTGTCATTCTCTTTTGTTTTGAAGTTGCAAGTCTGTGGTGTCTATTGCCACTACATTGTAGCAAGAGCAGATTTAAAAGAAATTGATATTTGGTGTTGCTTCTTTTCATTGAATTAGCCTCTTGAACATTTTCATCCTAGGTAATTCTGCTGTCCAAGCAATTTCTTTACTCATAAGGAAAGGTGTACCTGAATCCAACATCATATTTCTTAATCTCATATCTGTAAGTGACCAATATCTTAGTTCCTCTCTCTCTTTCCCTCTATGTTATTGTGTTATTTAAGATCATTTTCATTTTATCTCTGCATCTTTTCAGGCACCTAAAGGTGTGCATGTTGTATGCAAAAGTTTTCCAAGAATAAAGATAGTAACATCTGAGATTGAAATCGGCTTGAATGAAGATTTTCGTGTCATACCTGGCATGGGTGAGTTCGGAGATAGGTACTTTGGAACAGATGATGATGATGAGCAAATGGTGGTTTCTACACAGTAGTTATAGTTTGGCAAAATCCATGATAATTTTTGGTTACTAGTTGGTCTTCTAGTAAGGTGATTGAGATTTGCTTTATGAATATTGTGCTGGGGTCTGAATTTTAGTTCTAAATCAATTTTGACACTATTAGACCTTAGATCACCCTTATATTATTGTCCTTGTGCTTATTTAAGTTTATGGAAAATTTATGTTACCTTTTACTCTAGAAATTTTCTCTGAAGTTGTGTTGATTTTTTATTTTCTGGATACTTCCCAAACCTTACTCTGTATATATAGAAACTAATGTATATTTGAATCCCCAAATCTGGTTTGGCTAAGTTTCTACTGCACTTACAATAAGATTCTAGAAATGTATGAATATGTTATATGGTTAAAAATTATATATGTTTTGTTAGTAAAAATAGATAGTAAGTTCTAAGTTATATATATATATCCTAAGATAAGTTATCAAATACTTAAATTTAAGTAAATCTCAAGACAAAAAATCTACACTGATACACATATGAATATACACAAATTTATTGGAATGTAGAAGCACATGATTGGGTAGTGAAGGACTGGTAATCCCACATCACTTGCAGTAATTTTCAACAAATTTAAAGAAGGTCTGGTATTTTTATTTTACCAAAATTTCTATAAAAAGTTTGTAGGAAAATTACAAAATTCATGAAAGTAGTGTGTATAAGAAATAAAAAATAAAATAATATTAAAATTAAAGTCAGTATTATATAAATGGTTCAAAAAATAAAATAAAAAATTATAAAATCCGAATTAATGAAATATATTATTGTGTGGATTATTAGGTTGGTGTTATAAAACAAGCAAAAGTTTAAAATGTAATTTAAAATTAATTTATCTATACAAACAACAATAATAAAGAAATAATAAAGCAACATTATTTTGGTTAATAAAAGTTACAAATTCAAATTTTAAAAAAATAGTTACTTTAGTATGTTTTATATAACCCAGGATAAAATTAAACCTCAATAAAATGGGAAACATGAAGTGTGAACTGGTTCCAAAGAATATTTTTTACATTGTATTGGATGAAAAATTTTAAGATGATAATTATTTTGAATAATGAGAATTTTAGAGATTTCCAAATTTCATCTAATTTTTTTTTTAATCTTAAATTTATGTCTCTTTACTTCACATTTTGATGACTTTTTTTACTAAAGTTAATCATGTGTATTTTTTAGCCGACATCATAAAGAGTTATTTTACTAATCATATTAGTAAAAGTTATTTGTCAACATGTTAGCAAAAGTAAAACTAGGTTGATAGTGATAAAAACTAACAAATTTATTGTGTTCTTGAAAAATATCTATATAACATAATACATTCTCAAAGTGTAACTATGAGGGGAAAATAATATTCTAGATGATGTAATCACATTTTTATAACCTGTTTTATTTTTTACAAATAATTTTAATAATTTTTATTTTTTAATGAGATTGAAATCAAAAGAATGATTGAATTTTTTCTTGATTGGTCGGTCAGTTTTTTCTTCCTCTTAAATAAACTTGTTCTGCACCTCTCACTCCTCCACTCCTTGTCTTCGTGAACTTCGAGTTCAGATGATATATGTAAAAGGTACTTAGACGTTCAAGTTTTGACACTCGGTATGCAGTGTAAGTATAATAAATACATGTTTTCATTATTCATTTGTAGGTAGTAGATGATGTCACATGCATGAATTGTATATAACTTTTTTCTTATGTTTCTTATATAGCTTGTTACCATGATTGAATTATGAGTTTTGAAATCATGACACAAAGAAATTGAACATCAAGTATCACTTGATCAACGGAAGTTATATCATTAGGAAACTAAAGAACTTATGATAACGTTATACAACCAATGGTTGTTTGTGTAAATGCATGTATATGTAATAGAGTTAAGTAGTAAAGTTTTTCCTATTAACAAAGTAAAAACAAATTACACATTATATTAATTTGACCTCTTGTAGTGTATGAATAATATAGGGGAGATATACAAATTTGGGGTTTATAAAATACAATGATAAGAATGGAGATTTAATTCTCATATATGTATATAGATATTCACAATATTCCACATACATTTTAATGAAACATCCTCTTGATTATTTAACATATAAAGATATTATTCAAAACATTATCTATACATTAATTAATTATAAGAAAAGGAAATGTGGTAAACTGAGCTTGTTTATGATAAGGAAAAATGAATGATACTCAACTGAAAGTTTATCTTAATACTGAAAAGTTACTCACACGATGTTATGCAATGAATTTGTGATTGTAGTACCAATTTTTTGTGCCACTAGTAGGACAAGGATTTTCTAATACTATATGTGATTAAAATAATTTGAGTGTCTACTTTAATATTCTACATCATGACTTCGAGATATAAGGCTCACTATATAATAAATTATGCATTTGCCAAATCTTTTACACATTTTGACTTTTACTATTCTAGACTGTCAAAAAGTCTCCAAATCTAATTGCTGTTCAAGAAAAACTGTGCAATTAGGAATAAACTAAAACAGTAATAGGAAAGTGAGTTCAATTCTTACTTTACTGAGTCAGATAGGAATCCACCAAAACATGTTCTCTATCTGCAATCTCTGTGTAGAAATCTGTTTACACTATCATTCAATCATTCAGTTTCATGATAGTTACTTTAAAAATCATGAAGACCCTGGTTTCTAATCAATTGACAATTTTCTATATTAACAACATACAACAATTACACTGTTTCTTAATGGTGTATCAAGTAGTTTCAAGACTCCTTTTTTCTCTCACTGGTATGGTATTACTACAAGTTATGTATGAATCCAAACATAGAAAGCAATAAACAAGCACAAAAATTGTACCCTTTACTATCATCTCTTTGTGATGCAGTTCCTAGCTACCAAGACACCAGTTGGTGGACCAGTCATCTCTATCTGGCATCTGCTATGCAACCAGTAAGACAAGTGGAATAACCCCACAGTTACTCTCACTTTAAAGGTTCCTCTTACATTGTACTTGACCTTGTTGCCCTGCACCTGTCCTTTGAGGTTCACACCAAGATCCTTAGGCAAAAACACCAAGCTGGATATGAAGTGCAATGATTCCAACCTGCTCTCTCTTCTCCTCTGAGTAAAGGGCTGAATGGACTGTGTTGATATGATCCTGTCTGAGAAGAAAAGTTCAACATCCAAGGACTCAAACCGCACATCAATTTTCCTGTTGGGGTTGGTGATGTTTGCAAGGAGGGTGAAGTCTCCATTGAGGTATTCTGGTGAGTCAAAGTACACTGAATTAAGGTTTGCATTGGGGATGTCAAAAGTGGGGTTCCTTGGTTTGATGCCTAGGAAGATGATCAAAGTTGCAACTCCAAAGAGGATAAGCACAAGGCTGAATATGAGGCACAACCCTGCAGCAAACCATATTATTGGGTTGGTCCTTTGAAATGGAGGCCTCCTTAGTGGTGGTGGTAGTGGTGGTGGTGGTCTAATTGACTTCGTTGAAACATAATTTGGTGCTTCTGGTTCTTGAGAATGTTGTTTTGCTATGACAATTTGGTGAGGAGAGACTTGCTTGATTTGTTTTCTTGTGGCTAGGGGTGGAGGGGGAGGTGGCGGTGGAAGGGCAAGCATGGTTGAGAATGAGTAGATGCTGCTAGAGAATGTGACACTTCACTCAAAAACTAACAGAACAATGATATGCAGAGATGAAGATCATGATCATGAGTGGTTTGTTGTATATTTATTGTTCTAAGTGGAGTGATGGGTTAAGGAAAGTGAAGAAGGGATAAAGAAGCTTTTAATTTAGCAGTAGGGACAATGTGTTTTTCCTTTTTCTGGGTATTGACAAAAGTTAGGAACATTGGTAACTAAAGTGGAGCTACATTCAGATTTGGATTTTGAATGTTGGTGGTATTCGTACGTGGTAATGTTTGAGAAAGTTCTGAAAAATTAGTTCAACAGAGCCCACACATTCTCTGTTTACCCTTTAAGGATGTCATGTCAGAATTCTATATTTCGATTACCTCATTTCAGTAATATATTAATCACAATGCTAACATATGATTAAATCATTAGTCTGAAGAGAATATTCTTCAATATTCTTGAGATTATAATTGTTGGGAATAGAATTTTTTTTTTAATATTAAGATGAGGACTTTAAGTCTAACTCAACTCTATAAAATCGGTTTATAAAATGAGGTTTGCACTCATTTATATTATAAACTGCTTTAATATTTACTCGAGATTTCTAACACACTTTTTTCATTTTGAGAGTGACAACTCATGAATGTGATAACATGTTAGAATGGTATGACAACTTCCGATAATGGGTAATGTGATAATATCTGATTTGAAACTCATTTAAGATAGTGTTATTATTTTGGTTCCCCTATTATAAAATCAAAATATATTTCTAAAATGTTTATTTTGAAGTAAATTTGAAACCGAAAAGAATATAGTGTAGGTGTGTTTTTGAAACATTTATTTTGCAATCCAAATATCATACTTATACAACATGCAATCACGCGTAGTTTTTTTTTAATTAAAAAGGAGTATAAATTGAGTTTTGTAAAGTGAGATAAAATACCCTAATTTCATGGAGGACGGGTATGAGGTATTGGATATCCAACGTGGGCTTTTACTTTCTGCACCCCCACTTTTGAACCTGCACTCTTACAATTTTTAAAATAACATTTTACCCTTCTTTAAATGACCTCTAAGTTATCTCTTTCATTTCATAATACACTTTCTAATTTGAAATGAATATGGTCTAATATAGATATATTTAGGGCTAATTCTCCCTGCACCATACCAATTATGACTTACACCCAATACTTTAAAGAAAATGTCTGTTTTACTCTTATTTTTTTGAATATTTATATCTACAACACAAGTAAGACAGTTCTGGATATACAAATCTGGAACTGAGTTGTACCTTCCGGATATGACAATAATGTTTTCCAGATGCTAAAATCCAAAAGTTTTTTTTTTTCATTTCGGATACGAAAATCCAGAAAAGATGACAAAGACAATTTGGAGTTTAAAAATCAATGATGATGGGTGGATATCAAAATTAATCTGATACCAGGAAAATTAGTCTATATTTAGATATATTGTTGGCCAAAGAAAAAAAATAATAAATTAGGAGATTTTCTTTTAAAAGAATCTTAGACCCGCTTAAGTCAATAAATATATTAGGAAAAAAATGAATTCAAGTGATAATTGAATTATCATATATTCACAAGTCTCTAAGTTCAAGTGAGTCAAAATATTATCAAAGATGTGAGTATGAGTGAAAATTGAATTATAATATATTTGGAAGTCCTTCTAAACTATATATAGTATAGTAGATATAATTTCATGATGTTAAAAAGTTATATTTTCAATATTTACTATTTCTTGTAAGATAAATAAATAAAAAATAGTTTAAGAGTAAGAAATATATGATAGAATGTATTGTAAAATAATCACTCCTAAAAACCAAAACCATCTCAATTTGTTTTAGAAAAAAGTAAACAAAATTATGAACTCTACAAATCAAAACATTCTATTTTTAACATTTTTGAAATCATAAAAGAATACCTTTATTGTGCAATTATCATGAAAGAGTATAAACAAATATGAGTCTCACACTGCGTTTTGCATCACGACTCCTGCACTTCCGTTTTCTCAGTATTGTCCAACGGTTATGAAGTAGTAGTGGTGACAGTAGCTACTGGGGGTTCTCACACGCTCTTGCATTTTCAACATGGAGGAATCAAAGAACCAGTGCTACACTATTCAAGAAGAAGAAGAAGTAGAAGAAGAAGAAGATGAAGAAGAAGAAGAAGAAGTAGAAGAAGAAGATGATGAAGAAGAAGAAGAAGAAGATGAACAAGAAGAAGAAGAAGATGATGATGAAGAGGAAGAAGATAATGCAAAATGGGTAACCCATTATTCCAGTGATCACCAAATTCTGTTGGTGGGAGAGGGTGATTTCTCTTTCTCTCTTTCCCTCGCCAAATCTTTTGGCTCTGCTGTCAACATCGTCGCTTCCTCTCTCAACTCCCTCGGTCTCTCTCTCTCTCTCCCTCTCCCTCTCTTACCCTTTAGCTTTGTGTTTGTGCTTTTGGCTTGCGCAGCACGTTTCCATGATAAAGTTTCAATCTTGGCACGTGCGGGCTAGTGAGAAATGTATGAGGAGTAGTTTATGCTTTGCCCATTAAAATATAATGTGTATCTTGGGTTTCGATCATATGTGGTTCTTCATTATATGTCAGATTTAATATACATAAAGCAACCCTAATTTTTTATTCTTGCTTTTTGATATTATTATTGTTTTGAAGACGATGGAAGTTAGTTTCTTGTTGAAACGTTTTAAATTTGCTAGCAATGTTGTGTAGCATTTTTGTGGCCTTCCTTGATATTACATGATCCCAAAAACCTAGACTCCATGACCAAAGTTGAAGATTCAAACTATTTAAGCATACCAATCGAACAAGATTGTTGCAGCTGGACATGTTGATATTTTTTCAGTGGGAAGTCAGTGGCGTGGTTTTGTAGAGTTGACATTTTTCATTTTGTCCTTTTTTGGAAGTGAAGCCATTTTCAATTTTGTGTTGGGTTAGTTGAGGAAACGTGATTTAAGTACTTCCTTTTGGTGTTGTATGTTATTTTAAGCTTTAGCAACGATCTGTTTGCAACTTTGTCCCTTTTTTTTCCATTTCTACTATGTTCTCATTCTCCACAATTTGGGGAAGTGTTGTTTATACTGTTTAATGTTTTTTATTCTATCTATGTACACATCGATGTATCTATTTTGCTCTAGATTCGAATGTGTTTGCTAGGACAATGTGGAAAGCTGATGAATGAAAATAAGGGGTACCTTTTAGAGTCATATTCGCTCACGTGTTCAAAATCCAAATGAACTCTCACATGTAGATAATGTTACCAAGATGTACAAGCATGCTAAGTCAAATTTAGATCACTTGCACAAGTTGGGAGCACGCTTATTACATGGAGTTGATGCAACCAAAATGAAGCTTCATTCAGATTTAAAAATGCGAAGGTTTGATCGAGTCATATTCAACTTTCCTCATGCTGGCTTTCATGGGAGGGAAGATAGCACATCGATGATTAAGTGAGTTTTCTAGTACAAATCAATTTGTAGACTGATGAATATCTGAAGTACTTTATAAGGAACAAAAATATATATGGGATATTCGTGATTCTGCTTTGCTGATATAAGAAATAGATGTAGTGTAAAAGTTTAGCATGGTTTGTGGAAGGCTGGAAATGAGAACTTGAATTTCATGTTTTGCAGAATTGCTGGTTTGAATATTCAGTTATGTCAGATTTCTTTGTTTATCGAACATGTTTTTTTAATTTTGAAATGCTTTTCAACAATCTACGTGATTGCATGCTGCGTTCTTTGTCTACACGAATTTACAGGAAGCATAAAGCCCTTGTGCTTGGATTCTTCAACAATGCAAGTGGCATGCTTCGAGCCGATGGTGAAATACATGTCAGTCATAAAACTACAGCACCTTTTAGCCACTGGAACATCAAGGATCTTGCTGCACGATGCTTTTTGACGTTGATTGAGTCTGCTGACTTCAATGCAGAAGATTACCCTGGTTACAATAATAAGAGAGGTGATAGTTATAGATGCGATGAACCCTTTCCACTTGGTAAGTGCTGCACATACAAGTTTGTCTACATTCCTGAAGCTAAGCGAAAGCGTATGAAGAGAAAACACATGATGGTTTCTAGACAACAAATAGATCTCCCATTTCAAGAGATTGAATATGCTGTGGAGCAATTACCAACTTCAGTTTATCTCAATTATTCCCCTAGAACAAGTCACTATCTAAAAATGAAAGAAGAGACATCAATATTTGCCTTAACAAATAGGCATACTTCAATCACTGGGTGTCACTCAAGTAGCATGGCAGAAGTGCATGGAAGAGGTGCTCCTTCTGGTGGCTATTCTTTTGGTATGAGTCTAGTCCCTCCAAGAACATTGCGACCAATGGAGCCATTGCAATCTTTGCAACTGCGGCCAACATCTGCTTATTTCAGATACCCTCCGACAGATCCTATACCATTCTATACTAGAAGAACATTGCAACCAATGCAGCCATTGCAGCAAACATGGCAAACATCAAGCGATACTAGATACCCTCTGTATCATCCTAGAATAATGGAAACTGATCGTGTATCACTTGATGCTAGAAATGAATGGTATCATCGGCTTAATGGTGGCAGGTCTAATTATTTTCTAGAAGAACATGGTGGAACAATGCATACTGCTCCCTTTTCACATGGTGCTTCACATGGTGCTAGAAATGAAGGCTATTATCATCAGGTCTATGGTGGCTGCTCAAATGATTGGCAACAGGAACATTGCTGCAGAACAACAAATCAGAGTGCAAGTTCTCTTTATGGAGTAAGTTCTGAGTTTGACAGATTCATTGGTGAAGTGCCTGGGAGGAATGTTCAGAGTGAGCTTCACCGAATGAATATTTTGATGTCAGAGAGAAGGGTGTTTGTGCAGTCCTGATCATCCAGTCAACATTGGAAAGTGCAAGTATTCAATGCCAGTTGACACTGTTTTATATTTTTTGTTTCTTCTGGCTGTGTCCAAAGCCTCCTATATCCAACAACGTGCTGAAGCTGGTATAATTTTGTTATTGACATTTTCCATATGTTGATCTTTTGCAGTATGGTTTTGTGACTCTATGCACTCTATGGAAAGGCATACTCATGAATTTTTACTTTGCTATCCAATTATGCCATTGTTTTGAATGATAAATCTGTTGATTGATATAATGACTGATAAAATTTATCAGCAATCTTTTTTTGTTAAGTTGTCTGTAGAAAATACTACACTGATTTTATAGAAAAAAACCAGTCTCACTTTTCATACTCACAGTAAAATAATTTCAAAACCAAATTCAGTGTAAGTACGAGTAATTTATATAAAATTAACTACAACATTAGTTCTCAATTATAGTAGTATATTTTTTACACATTTTAAACTTCACCACTTTCTGATAAGACTCTAAAATAATATAAATTACGTATTTAAAAATCCCAATTAAAAACTGATTTGGAGATGTCCTGAATTCTTTAACAGACCAAATAAATAAATCATTTTTTAAATTGCAATTTTTGATCGGTAAATGCTTCGTAATTTTAGTACCAGGTTTAAGAAAATTCATAAATTGTCCAATTATCTTTTTTCTATTATATAGTTATTTTTGTCCTTTAATTTATTAAATTCTTTTTTCATTTTACCTTAAATGGGTATATCAGGTTTAAGATTTAATTATATGAAAATATAAAAATATATACAAAATTAAAGATTAATTAAATTAATTAATTTAAAAAATCTGAAAACTAATATAAAAAAAAATAGCTTTGTAATAATTAATGGAAATCATTTCAAATTTCAACATGGGAGTTAGTTCCTCTAACCCCCATTTTTTAACATGCACCCTACAATTAGGTAACATGATTAAATTGCCACATCCATTCCATCCATTTATTATTTCAAATAAAACATTGGAATATACCTAAGTAAGTTTATTTTGAAAAGCATTTTCGAAAAGTTTGTACACAAAAACTACAAAAATTCAAAGTCACTTTTAAAAAGAATAAAATAGTCTCTTCAAAATGGGGGTGTGGAACCAACGGGCTTTTGTGACTATGAAGCCCAAAATAGAAGGTTAATAATATGCCTGAATTTAGCTCGTTAAAATCGTATAAAAATAATAAGTAAAGTTTATGTTAAATAATATCATTTTATATAACAAATAAGTCAGGATGGCCGAGTGGTCTAAGGCGCCAGACTCAAGTTCTGGTCCTCTAACGAGGGCGTGGGTTCAAATCCCACTTCTGACAATTATTCCTTTTATTCAATTAAAGAACACTTATTTTAAATTTTTTATAAAACTTAAAAAGTAATAATAACTAAAACTCCTTTCTTTTACGGGATCAAAACTTAAAATAATCTCTTTAGAGATAAGAAGAAAACTAAGACTTTCTTTAAAATATTAAAAATAAATTTAAGTGACTATTTTAAATGGATTAAAACTCGAGTAAAAAATGTAAAAAAATTGAGTAAATGAATATATATATATATATATATATAATTAATTAATTATTAATTTATTTTTTATATTTTGTAAAATTAAAAAAATAGTATTGCCAGAACAAGTAACAAAAACGTTTGTATATCTTTATTCAATAAAAGAATCAAATAAGATGATATTTTAATTTTACAATAAATGTTTTAAAAAATAACTATTAACATAAAATTTTAATTTTTATTAAAAAAATAATTTTTAATAGTGTTATTTATTTTAAATAGCAATAGCAAAGTGAGTTTGTTGTACCAACCTATCCAAAATGAATAGATCGAATGTCATGCTAATATGCTAAGCTTACCACTTTGGTAGGACTCCAAATGGGCTAGTATTTCTTTTAAAAAGCTTAGAAAAAAATAAATTAAATATTTAAATTTAAACTTTTATTATTTATTTTTTGAAATTTTAAATATTTTAAAAATATGAAATATATGTTTCTATTATTATTATTAGCACATATATATATATATATATATATATATATATATATATATATGAGTCTAGTGATTAAGTTTTAAAATCAACGTGAATTTAAATTTTTGTAAAAACTTTCTCATTTATCTATTTTAAATACAAATTTCTTAGACGAATATGTTAACGATGTAATTTTAACTTAGAAAAAGAATCTTAATTCATTTTACCTTTTTAAGTGATTGTTCAGAAATATATCCAAACAAGACATCAGTCTTGGGTCTTAAAATTTACGTTCCAAACTGAAGTATTTTTCCTAATTTCTTTTGTATCGTTATAAATATATATACAAAAATTGTCCTTTTCAATTATGTCATTTAAAAGTTAAAAGTATTTTTATTATATAATAAAAAATTTATAGATTATATAGATTGTATGATTGGAAGTCATATTATTCACTTAATTATACTTCAAAAATAAAAAATGACTTTCAAAAAGTCATGTGATTTTTTCGTAAAAAATAACAAGTGATATTTGAGGTAAATATTTTGTATTTCTTTTTAATAATATTTTTTTTTCAAGTGATGACAAATGATTGTTGTCATTTGAAGTGTCAGGCTAGTGAGATGTCAAGTCGTCTAGTGATGTCTAATATAAAACTTTTATATATATAAAAAAAAAAAATTTATTACAAGTTATGATATTGATGATTATTTTTCTTAAGATAATTAAGATGATGGAAGCTATCAACTTGTGTAATCTAAAAGTCAGATATAAATTTTAAATTGTACAATTAAAAAATTATTTTTAAGAAGAAAAATTGCTTTCATAAACTTATACCTTTCGATAAACTTTTTTTGATTGAAAAATAAAAAAACAATAAAATCCAAAAGAAAAGTAGGTTTTGTTTGAGAAGAGAATTAGGGTTACAGAGGGGATTTCCTCTCATTTAACCTTTGCACTTAAAATAGCTCCAATTTTCTGACCTATCAAATTAATTACAAGACTTAGCAATCAATTCAAATGTTGACGTTAAAGTGCTTTAAAATTAACGCAATCATGCATTTGTTATATAAATTTCATTATCTCTAATTTCTTTTAACACGTTCTATTTTCTTTGAATTTTAGATTTTTCTTACACTTGCATTTTAATTCTTCTTGATTAATAAATATTTTAAACAAAACATGGTGTTTTTTTTTTTTTTTTATATTTGTTGAGCAAGGTTAATTTGAAGTTC
>Ga0123342_1003512_pt1 | contig 25088 bp, 23 predicted proteins | sample Turbeawhitnodule_FD_89960 | JGI IMG/M metagenome (GOLD analysis project Ga0123342, IMG submission 89960) | Root nodule microbial communities of legume samples collected from Mexico - Turtle bean Mexico white nodule | ecosystem: Host-associated > Plants > Roots > Nodule | place: Mexico: Nepantla... | reverse complement strand
TCTGGCGACTTCATCTTTAACCCGGTGATCGCCTATTCTGATATGCTGGAGATCGGAACACGCCAACTTAATAACTGGCGGCTTCACGAGCCCCCCCGACTTCCTTTCCTTCTGCCAGCCTGGTGCCTTGCCAACACGCCTATACTGTAGCAGGATGCCACGTCATCACTCCCGACTACCAGGGCGGTACAGAAGAGATTCTCGCTCAAGCGAACAAATTTTCGCTCAAGCAAAAATAACACCAAAACTCAAATCTTTTGGCCAAATTTTCGCTCTAGCAAAATCTCACTTAAGCTAAACAAAATTTCTTTCTTTCTTTTTTTCTTCTTCATGTAATGAATTTGATTATGCATATTTTTTTTTTTTTTAAATGCAAAGTGAATATTAGTTTGTATATTCAATTTATTTGTGAAATTTTAAAATGATAAGTATTGTATGAAAATGGTTATTGTGAATGATGGAATTCCTATGAAATTGAGGTCATGGATTTGGGATAATGCATGAGCCATTGTGTGATTGTGTATTAAGTATTTACACCTATTGTAATAGGAATCTTATTGCATCACTCATAATCTAAGTCACATAGACTAAAATATATAATGGTGAGAAGTTGAGGGGAGATCTCTTATACATCATGACATATGTAGATGTACGACCTGAGTTGTATTGAACTTATCTTGATGCCATGATGCTTAGATTCGCTTGTAAATCTAAGTACTGGATTGGATTAGATATTAGCATATGGTAGGACATACTTAATACAAGTTTTCCAGAAAGCATCAATTAATATTGTGCTTGTTGAATATCCTTGATGCATAGATCCATGTGTGGTCTATATAGTTGTTGTATATTGGTATTGGAATAAAATTGGATTATTGTGGTTGGTACATTGTATGTTTATGTTTGATTAAAAAGAAAATTGGATTATTTATGAATTACTATCCTACTTATTTGTTATATATATATATATATATATATATATATATGAGCGACATGGGAAAAGAATTAAAAAAAATTATTTTCCTTTTCTAAATATTCGTATTTATGCATATATGACGTGTGTGTTTATGTGTACATTTTGAATTACAAACCCTTTAACAGAAATTTTGGGATGTTACAAATAGCATTTGACATGGTGTATACATAGATATGATGATAAAGTTGAGAGGATGAAAATGGAATCATTTTATGAACTTGAATCAAATATATTTTTCAACACTTCCATAATTTTTTTTGCACTTCTATAAATATGAAAAAAATTTATTTTCCTTTTTTATTGTATAATTTGAAAGTTATTTTTTTTCTTACAAAATATTATGACTTCTGGTTACACTATGGAATTGTACAAATTGAAAGCTAAAATTGACTTTCAAATTATACCATCTAAATTTTTTTGAATTAACTTTCTAGTTATATAATATTAAAACTAGAAACAACTTATTGAATTTTGCAATCCAATTTTTTTTTAATTTATATAATTGAATTTCTTTTATAATTTTTTTAAAAAAAAGAGAATTTTTATATTCATAAAAATGGAAAGAAATATGGAGAGAAGAAGAAATCCCACTTGAAACCATGTGTTCTTCGATCCATGCGAAAATCATGCTTCTCACATGGATCCATAAAAATAATAATTTATACTTTTGAATAAGACAGATCCAATTTCATTTGTCAACTACTTGCCATTAGACGTGTTAAATGGGTTCTGTTCATTTACTTTTTAATTATATATAAAGAGAAAGGGTTGCTAATGACGTGTTTACTTACATTAAGAGGAAATATATTAAAAGAAAAATTTATATCATTCAATTGTAAACTATATATAATAAGATTTTTGACTTATATAGCAATGTAAATTACTATTGGTCCAAGACTTAATCCTCTTAAGCATTGTAAAGGTCAAAACCTTGTGTTAAGTTAGTCATTAACAAGACAACTGTTAAAATCTTATTTTATAAAAAAAGAAACAAAATTTAGATGTAATTTTGTTTTTTTAGTTTATCTAGTTATTATGATGATTTTTTCAGTCTATGTATTTTAAATGATTTTAATTTATAATTATTTTATAAATAAGTAAAGTTTATCCAGTCAAATAGAGCATAATAACATACAAGAAATGATGGTTTGTGATAAAAAGTTAGTTTTTGTTAATAGATGTTACATGTGATATGAAAATAAATGACATGATATAAAATATTTTGCTTAAAAAGCTTCACCACACGAAAATATCTAATCATAATGTTTACAGTGAGAAGATAAAACAGGAGGTAGAGAATATGGCCGGAAGCAGCAGTTCCGATGGCAGAGCAACGGCAGCTCTGTTGGAAGAATCTGATGACAAGGGAAGAGAAAACAGAAGATGGTTCAACAAAGTGTTGGACATGGAAGAGGCCAAGCACCAACTCTTGTTTTCGCTTCCAATGATTCTTACCAACTTGTTCTATTACTTAATCACTTTGGTTTCTGTGATGCTAGTAGGTCACCTTGGAGAGCTTCAGCTTGCTGGTGCTACTCTTGCAAACTCATGGTTCAGTGTCACTGGTGTGGCTCTCATGGTAATTCATTCTTTTCTCCCCCTCCTTTGCCTTTCTTTTCCTCAGTGTGTAGTATGATAAATTGTTTTTTAGTTATCAATGTAAGGACTTTTTTCAGACAAAAAGTATTGTATTCTTATACAGCTTCTGAATCTCTGCTTAATTGTACAGGACAGACTTTTCAATTTAAGCAGTAATTGCTCTGTTACCAGTCTCACCAACCACAATAAATGTTTGTAAACCTACTTAACTAATTGCCATTAATGATTCACAACTCTTTCAGCAGTACAAAAAGTCTTCACTGTGTCTTCTTTTCAGTGCATGTTTTCACCATGTCCAGAATAATAAATTTTTTACTGAAATAATTGTTTTCGAAACAGTGAGTGGTATAATTACATGAACATGAAAGATTATATCAAAAATTCGTCACATACATAATAAACTTAACATCATAGCATTTTCTCAAAGCTCATAGATTTGAATGCAGCATGACTAAATGTTGTTTATGACAGATAAAAATATTGAGAAAATTATATATATTGAATATGAAGATCTTGAAGAAGATGACTTAACCATTGTAATTTGCAAGTGGTTGTGGCAAGGGCGTGATTTTTTTCATGAAGAAGAAGAAGAACGTGAAATCGTGGTCGGCTTCTTTGAGTTCCATGAAATGAGAGACTATCCTAGGAAAATGCAAGACCATGTGGTTTAGCATCCAGTGTTAGGACAAGAGGTCCAATCCAAGTCACTAAAACCCTTCAGTTGTATCTTAGTATTTGAAGCAAAAAATAATTCTTTTTAAGGGTTAGTTTAATATATTGAAAGATATGTTGAGCCTCTTGATGATAATGATGTGTTGTACATTCTTGAAGAAATTGACTGAGAAGATGAATAGCAAAACAAATATCAGGTTGAGTGGTAGTGAGATATATAAAAGTCTTCCTATAAGTCTACGATAAGACTCTGCATCTTGAAGAGGAAATTTAGGATCAAAAGAGGCTTGACATCACAAGCAAGAGGAGTGGAGTATGGTTTGCTAGTAAGCATTCCAGTGTCATCAAGAATATCCAAGGCATACTTCTTTTTCAAACCATTTTCTACTAGCTTGCTTTAATCTATACAAGGATTTTGTCAGTCTACAAACTTGATTCTGTTTGGATTGTATAAGACTAGGAGAATGTATCATATATACTTCTTCATTAAAATCTCCATGTAGAAAGGAGTTATCAACATCTAACTGATGTAGATGCCAATGTTAAGTTGCAGCCATGACCAAAATAAGTTTGATCGTGGTTAATTTTGCTATTGATGAGAAAGTATATAAAAAATATATTCCCTCAAGTTACATATAAGCCTTTGCTACAAGGTGAGCATTGTGTTGTTCAATGGAGCCATCAACCTTGTATTTAATGTTATACACTCATTTACAACTCATAGGTATCTTATCAGGTGGTAAATCAGTCAAGCAAAAGTCTTGTTACCTTAAAGAGATGACCATAATGTAATGTAAAGGCTTGTCAAATAAGGAATTATAAGATAAAAAAAATTATATAGGAAAAACAACTTTAAGTTGTGAAGATAAACTTTCAAAATAATAGAATTATTGATTTGATGATGATAGTCCACTAGAAACTTTGGAGCACTTATGACCCCTTTGGAATATCTAAGATCATGATTATCATTGATGTTGTTAATCTCTGCTTGAACTTGAGCATTTATGCTCTTGATATGTTCCAAATCTTTTCTGGTGGAACTACTATGATCACTATCTTCATTTATGCTACTTTTAGCAATTTGTATTGATCATTGTTGTTGTACTTTAAAGGTTCAAGAAAAAAAATTGAAACATAGTTGAACAAAATTATTAACAAAACCTTTATCAAGATCTGAAATATTGTTTAAACATATCTATTTATAAAACAAATGTCTTTGTTTATCAAGAATCACATAATCTTTAACACCATTTTTTAACCAAGAAAAATACATTTCCTAGATTTGGAGTCAAGTTTAGTTTTTTCATTTTCTACGGTGGAAACAAAACATAGGAATCTAAAAACCTTTAAATTAAAATAGTTAGGAGGAAGATTATATAATATTTCATATGGATATTTTCCATTAAGAGAAACAAAAAGAAGTTTGTTTATTAGGTGAATATAATGAGAAACAACATAATACCAATATGTCTTATATATACTAGATTGGAAAAAAAAGCTACGAGTGACATTTAAAATATTTTAGTACTTTCTTTCCACAATAAAATTTTGTTGTGGAGTCTCACACAAGTTCTTTGATGCAAATACCAAGTTTTCACATAATTCATCATAATCAAATTCTTTACTATTATCAATCTAATGATTTTAACATTATGATTAAACTGATTTTTTACATACATGACAAAACTGAATAAAAGAAATCTAGCTTCGCTTCTAGTCTTCATGAGATAAATCCAAGTATATCAAGTGTAGTAATCTACAATAGTAGGGAAAGCTTATGACCATGAGCAAAAGGAATAACAAGAGGTCCCCATATATCAACATGTATAAGAATAAATTTTTTAAAGAAACAATATTGCTTTGTTGGAAAGGAAGCTTATGTTGTTTAGCAATGTTTCCACAATCAAAATGTATGTAAGGAAAATTTTGTGCATACATGTTCAACAACTTTATCATAAGCATGTCCTAATCTAAGATGTCAAACATTTATATCGATTTTCTTATAATTTTATTTAGCATTAACGCAAAACTGAATTTTTTTTGGAATGGAAGAATGATAAAGATAATACAACCCTCTATTCAAATCAACCTATACAATCATCTTGAATGTATCATTGTCTTGAATCTGGGAAAGCTTGTATGAAAGTTTTTTTGTCAATTCAAATCCATAATGTAACATTCAACCAAAATCAAATTAAAAGTAAACTTAGGTATATACAAAACATTAAAAATTGTGAAGTTTTCAATAAATTCAATAGTACCTTCATAAATAGCTATAAAATAAAATAAAATGAAAACTTAACATGAACAAGTTTAATCTTATGAAAAGAAATAAAATGTGTTTTAATGTGAACTTAACATGAACGAACAAGTTTAATCTTATGAAAAGAAACAAAATGTGTTTTAATGTGAGTAACATGAATAGTTGCACCAGTGTCTACAATACAAGAAATTTTACCTGTGTGTGATTCTAGTGCAAAAGACTCACCATTATGACTATATATATAATTAACGTTATGATTGGATGAGTCTTACAAAAGATTCAGAAGCTTTTGCACGTGTTCAGCAGAAAAATGGTTACTTTCTTGTTTCAGATCTTCATGGTTATTTTGCACATAGGTGTTTCTTGAGTTGAGATTGCACGATTGTTCATTTCCTTTGTCTAAATTGTTTGCAAAATATTCAATTTTTTGCTTGTACGATGAAGGATATCCATGTTTAGAGTAGTAGTCATATATAGTGTGATTCATCCTCTGATAATATGCACATTGTTTACCTTGAGTAGAATAATGTCCTCGTCCTCTACATGGTATATCACAAACACAATCCGGTATAGACATTAGGAACTCAAGCTCTTCTCAAAGAATCTTGAGACCAGTATAGAACTGAGTCATATTCCTTTCTCCTTGTTTAAGGACATGAATTTCTTGAAATAAATATGAAATTCTAAAATAATCACCTTTTAAAAACCTTATTTTCAAATCTTTCCAAATATTCTTGACAATGTCAATGTAGATTATGCTTTTAGTAATATGAGGAGATAAGGTGCGTGTGATTGAAGAAAGTATCACATTGTATCTCTCCCAGACTTCAATCTTCAAGTCACTTGTTCAGAAATTTTGATACTTCCATCTCAGACTTCTGCTCCAAGAATAATAGTTGATAGTTTTGGAGAAACAAGAACTATTCCTTGATTCTCTTCACGATGCAAATAATATGGGCTAGAATGATTTAAGAGATAATCCATGGTTGAAGGTTCCCTGATAAAAAAATAAAAAGGAAACCAGGAAAGAAACAAGATAGATAGCGGAAGCAGAGTAGGATTTAACCGGTTTTGTTACCATAAACATAAGGAAAGGAAACCAGGAAATAAACAAAATAGATAACGGAAGCAGAGGAGGATTTAGCTGAGTCTGACACCATATTGAATATGTTAGTTGATGGTATTGACGGTATTAGTATCCATCTTCACAGCAGCTAAGAAAGGGATAATTCTCTGTATGAGAATTTCATATTTATAAGGCATGTAAGGCAAACGAGAATGAGGTAGAAGAAAACTTTCTGAACATTTATTCTCTTACTGAAAACATTCACGGGACTTCCTATATATAGGAAACAAAAACTGAAAACCAGAAAACCTAAACAACAGAGCAGATAACCAGTATCTTAACACTATAGGAATCAGAGAATATTGTATAGCTTTATTACACCATGAGTTGATACTAAATTTAAAGTAATACCTCGTGACTTCTCAATTACAATATTCAATGGACATAAAGACAAATCCCCTTTAAATGCTCAATGATGTTCATGTTTGGTAACTTGCACCCCTTCATCTAGTAACACTTTATTTTTGAATTATTATTATTTAACTCGTGGTTCATACCCTTTATTCTTGTCTTAGGTTGGTTTGAGTGGGGCACTGGAAACATTGTGTGGGCAAGCATTTGGTGCAAAGGAATACTATAAGCTGGGAATTTACCTACAAGCCTCGTGCATCATATCTTTTATTTTTTCCATCATTTTATCCATTATTTGGTTCTATACAGAACCCATCCTAGTGCTGCTTCACCAATCTCATAACATTGCAAGAACGGCTGCTCTTTATATGAGGTTTCTTATGCCGGGATTGTTTGCATATAGCTTCTTGCAGAACATGTTGAGGTTTCTTCAGACACAATCTGTAGTAATGCCATTGGTTGTACTCTCGGCTCTTCCTTTGGTTGTTCATATTAGCCTTGCCTATGGTTTGGTTCAGGTGTCAGGTCTGAGTTTTACGGGTGCACCAGTTGCAGTTTCTATTTCACTGTGGATATCAATGCTGTTACTAGCCTTGTATGTAATGTATGCTAAGAAGTTCAAGCAGACATGGCAAGGATTTTCAATGCATTCATTCCATTACGTACTTACATACATGAAACTAGCTCTGCCCTCCGCTGCAATGGTATGGTATGAGTCACTAACCACCTTTAACTTTTATTTCCCTTTCACTATTGATCTTAAAAAGCTGAATGAGAGGCAGTAGCTTCATTTGCTAAACTTACATCACAATTTAAGCCTAAAATCATCTTTACAAACCGGGTTTGTAAGGTCAGAATTGTCCACTTATATACTGTAAATAATCTTATATCATGAGAGATATACACATTGATCGTGGATCTAAATAGGTCCAATAACATACTGTGAATTACACTGTGAATTACAGGATAGATTTATCAAATTTTTTTAAGATAAACTTTGATATTATATTAAAAAATAAACTTGAAGCCTAACTCATTATCACAAAAGGAACTTGTAAGATGATAATTGTCCTTTTTATATCTAATAAAGGGAGGATGTCAAATAAATTTAGTTATCAATATAAAATCCTTGTAACTATCCATTGTTTATGATATGCAAGTTTGGAGTATTGGGCTTTTGAAGTTATGGTTTTCTTAGCTGGACTTTATCCTGACTCGCAGAAAACTACTTCTTTGATTGCAATTTGGTAAGATTCTAATGGCTTTATATTTCTATTCCTAATTAAAATGAGAGGTTCATGTAATTTAATACCGTTAATATTCAAAAACTCTACAGTGCAAATACGGAACTCATTGCCTACATGATCACTTATGGTCTCAGTGCAGCTGCAAGGTTAGTTGGTACATTCCCTATACTTGCACTGTTTCGCATCTTTTGTGATACATGTATTGAAAAGTTGAAATTTTATTTTAATAGCACAAGGGTATCCAATGAACTAGGAGCAGGCAACCCGGAACGAGCTAAACATGCAATGAATGTCACTCTCAAGCTCTCTCTCCTCCTTGGGTTCTGTTTTGTTTTGGCACTTGGATTTGGTCATAATATCTGGATTCAGTTTTTCAGTGATAGTTCTATAATCAAAGAGGAGTTTGCATCAGTGACACCTTTGCTTTCCCTTTCCATATTACTAGATGCCATCCAAGGTGTCTTGTCAGGTTTGAATTCCTCATTACTTTTAACCTGCTATCATTGCACCTTCAACATTAACTATAAATTCTTAAGAGGTAAATTCTGTTTAATGCTGCAGGGGTGACCAGAGGATGTGGCTGGCAGCACTTGGCCGTTTACATTAACCTTGCAAGTTTTTATCTTATTGGTCTGCCAATTTCATGTCTCCTAGGCTTTAAGACCAATTTGCAGTATAAGGTAAACAAAATATTTGTTGGACATTCTGGTTATGTTTGTTCTTATGTAAAAAAGAATCACCTTGAGTCTGAGAAACAGTTTGCCTTCACTAGTTTTTCTAATATATTTGTCTTGACTTTGCTTTCTGATATATAGGGTTTATGGATTGGTTTGATTTGTGGACTGCTTTGTCAGAGTGTGACTCTCTTCCTTTTCACAAGGCGTGCCAAATGGTCTAAATTGGATCTTTCCCGCGAAGACAAAGAGAAAAACCATCCTCTTCTTATTTAAACTTACGCCATACTGACATGGAATTATGAAAAAGAAAAGGTTCACATTCTATTTGTAAAAGATGATCACACATGGGTTGGAATTAACATAATTTGGCATAACATTTCTTGCTTATCTTCACCAACACTTCTTTCTTTTTTGGTATCTACTATTTTCATGATAATTTTCATTTACTAACTATCGCAGATAGAAGCGTTCTTTATGACTTTTGAACTCAATGAGTTCATCTTCATGGAGCTAAGAGATTAAAACATGAGCATTAATTGCAAAGGAGTTCTAAAATTGTTCTTATTGAGAATGAGTTGGATTCGTCCGAAATGAATGTTCGAGTTGTTTGAATGAATCGACTTTTTCTATGAAGGGTTGTCAGCTTTATGATTAAAAATAAAGTGGTAGTCCACCAGCATAAGGCTTTTCGACGTGTAAGTTAATAAGAGTTTTTAGATAATTAAGTAAAATGTGAGTGAAAAAGTATTGAGTGAAGAAGAAAATTTCATGAGATGGTATTTAAAGGCTTGTGGGCTTGTATAATATCTTATAACACTACAAGAAAATCATGAAATAGAAACCAATTTTAGATAAAAAAAATAATTAGTTGCTATAGTGACTAAATTAGAGACCATTTTAGGGACTAAATAAATTTTTGGTTTCTAAATTAGTTTCTATTATTGTTAAATGGTTTTTTACTACCAAATTTAGAAACTAAATAATTGGTAGATAAAACCTTGGTAGCTAATTAGATACCAATTTAGAAACTATTTAACAATAATAGAAACTAATTTAGAAACCAATTTTTTTTTTAGTTTTTAAAATGGTCTCTAATTTAGTTACTATTGCAACTAATTATTTTGATATCTAAAAGTTGGTTTCTATTTCATGATTTTCTTTATAGTGTAAGTGATTCAATTATCGAATATAAAGCTAATTTCTATGGAAACGTGAATCAATTATTTTCCAGTATTAGCGAGATATACAGTAACTACAGGTGGGTTAAATACACGATTGTAAGTGGTTATTAATTGCTCCATGCCTTCCGATACTTGGTAGTACACAAATCCCCCAAGTCCGGGAACCCGATTTTAGGGTAGTCAAGTTTTTATTTTGAGCTTAAGCTCTTTTTTGCATTTGAGTCGAGCTCTTAGAAATAGGTCGGGTTTTCACGACTAATCATAGGCCAGACTTTGCGATTATCTAAACACCTTGCTGGTTCGAGGGTTTTGGATTCAACAATCCAAGCTTGATGTAATTAAGGTGGTAATTAGCGCTTATGAAAGGTAATTAAAGCAATAATAATGTGATATAATGATGAGAAGATTGAAACCCCATGCACATTAATGAAGGGTTTCTATATATAATGGTGAGTTATATATTTTTGAGATACCACGTTAGTTTGGCAATTGATGTTTCATTCTAAAGTTATTATGAAGGGACATGTTGTCCTAGACCGTTGTAATGCTTTGTGTTTTGGCATAACATTTTAAACGTTAGGGTTTTAATGAGGGGTTTCCATAAACTTATAAAACAAAAGAGTAAGTATTGTGCTATTTTTTCTTTAGTTGCTTTTGTTGGTGCGTTTTGTTCTCGTGCTCTTCGCTCTCCCTGCTCTTTGCTTTCGTACTCCCTAGGTTTGTCTCTGCAATCATTGTACCTCCTCATTAGGTATTTCTACCACCTATATTTCTTCTTCATCAACTTTTTCTTCTTAAAGTAGAGAGGTTGCTTGCATTGAAAAAGATCTCTCCACGAGTCGTACTAACTTGTTCTCCGTCGAAGGGGACAAATGTTATTCTTGAGGGCATCCCTGTCATGGCAATGGTGGTTGTTGTTGCATCAAGGAGGAATAAGGTTAACATCGCTCTGGCTAGGCGCAAGGCTCCTTCCCAAGATGTTGGGGATTCTTTCTAGCTAAACATGGACAAGAAGGCGAGTTAGGACAAGTTCCTTTCGATCTCAGGTATGTTGCTTCTTATGCCTTCGAGTTCATCTCGAAGGATAAGGTGGGGGAGTTTGTCTCTACCTTTAGTGTATGCCTTTACGCAATAATCGAGTTGATCGTGGCCAAGCCATGCACTAAGATTGACCGAGTCTACATGAAGCCTTCGCCGAATACTGAGGATTTCACTTAAGTACTTCATTAAAGAACTTGATATTCAATTTCCTTTATCTCCCTTCGAGTGTCTCATGTTGATTTCCATGAACGTGGCATCAAGTCAGTTGCATCCCAGTAGTTGGGCTTTCTTTAAATCCTTTCAAATACTTTGTACTTATCTTCACATACAACCCTCAATAAATACCTTTATGTACTTTGATCAACTTAAGAATGGTGTCGAGATCGATTGAGTTTCACTAAATGGAGCCCAATTTGAACATGTTTTTACAATTTATTCCTCCTTTTTCAAAAAATTCAAACATAAAATTTTCAATTTAAAGTTTGAACTATGAGACCAAAGGAAGCGACTAGTCTTTTATCCCAATTTTACACCTAGATTTCCCCTATATTGGCAAAGGTCGGGCAAGTTTAAGTCCTGCGCCAAATATCTACTCTCTCCTGAGGAGAGAGTGGATGTAGAGTTAATAAAGAACTTACTTTTCTCGATTAGCAGCCAGAAACTCCTCAGTGTGCCCCTTGCCAAGGATTCTCATGTTTTGTTCCTAGGTAAGGTTCTACATTTATTTTCTTTGTTTGATTTCTATAATGTAGTTAACTAACCTCATTTTTTTATGGGCAAAGTATTCAACTAAAAGAAGTTGTGTACCAAGTTTGGGGCGCTCTCCTTAGCTGACCAGAAGAGTCTGAATTCTTCCGTTGCAAAGCATAAGAAAGCTAAATGATGTTGGCCCTTTGAAAATTTCCTAGAGAAATGTCTAGGTAATCCAGAAGAACAAAATTGTTGAGGTCGTCGTGGTATCGCCTCCTCTAGTAGAACAGGGTCCAACTCTACAGCCTCTGCCAACAACTTCTAAAGCGATGCTCATTGATCCTCGATCTTCCGTGTTGCCATTGTCGGGTTTAATCTGTCGCGGGAAGGATGACCCCCTACTAAGACAACTTTGGATTCTATGTTTGGAATTAAATTAACCACTACTAAGAAAACTTCTAATTATTTTAAATTCTTCAAAATTAAAATCAAATAAGTCGAATACAAAGACAATCCTAGAACATCTAAAGCAAAGTAGGCTATGGAAATTTTAAAGACAAACATATACCAAAATAAAAGAAAAGAGAAGGTATGATCACTCTTCACTCAAAATTAAAGCAAGAAATATCCATAAACCAATAAGTGCAAATCTTGAAAAAAAAATCAAAATGAAATAGGACAAAACTCTTTAATTCAGTTAAAATGAAAGCAAGGAACCTCCTCCAAACAAAACTAAAGAATATTTTTAAGACAAGCAAGAAAAGGACTAATCAAGAAAGCTAAACCAAATTAGGAATTTGAATGTAGACAAAACTTTAAAAACAAGAATATCAATAAAGGAGTTTGAAGACTCTAAGAAACTTACTTAGATTTAACTATGAAGCACTAGAAAATATCAATGTTAGAAGGATAAAACTCTACAAAATATGAACACAATCTGCCACATACCTAGAATCATTTAAGCAAATTGATTTGAAATGTGAATACATATAACTTTCTTTGTTTTTAAATTTATTCAACTCTCCAAATTCATCTTATACACATTTTTTATTCACTTTTAAAATTCTAAAGTTAATTTTGATCTGGATTCAAATTATGTGAACACTTACATTCTATTCTTGGAATTAAATCAACCACTACTTATTGAAATAAGGGGAAACTAAGTTCAAGAACGGAGGGGGTTGAATTCTACTTTGAAAGATTTTCCCAAATAATTGTTTACAACAATTCCGACAAAATTTTAACAGATTGTTTTCTAAAACAACAAATTGATTTTATAGTTGAAATACACTGATATAGAAAATGAATTTGTTTTTATTAAAAATCAATTGATTAAAATCTTTAATACACATATCTTAAAACACAATCTTGTAAATTAAAAATATAGTTTGAGAAGATCTAATTTTTCTTAAAAGAAAAAAATATATGAATTAATTTCAACAGGTTATTATTGAAATTAACAGATTGTTTTTATGATCAAGAATTACATAAAAGAGATGTTTTACTTATTATATGACAAGTGCAGAAGCTTTTAAGAAAACCTTTGATTATATCCAAATTAATGAAAACTTTTTAAGTTGTGAATTGTTTCAATATATATTGTTAATCAATAACTAATACAAATCGATACAAAATATATCAATATTCACTATAACACCCAATATCACTTGTCACAAAAGTTTCAGATATTACAAAGAATAAAAAAAGTTCGTAGGGAACAAAAACAACAGATTGATTTTTTAAAACATCCAATTGATTATACCGGTGAAAATTATTATGCAGAAATATTATAAATTAATGATAAAGAACGCATAAAAGACACCAAGATTTTATACCGATTCACTCACAACAGAGCTACATCCAGTCTCACCTCACACCAAGGTGGATTTCACTCAAACAATGCAATTTCTTTACAAGAAATAAAAAACAGTTCTTGAACACTACAAGAACATAAACCACTCACTGCAACATCCTATCACATCACAGTAGTGATACACACTAAGAAACCCTATCTTGGCCCCTATAGTTACAAAAATACAAAAAATAATAGAAGGAAACGAATTAACCTTGACCATGAACCAAAAAATACAATAGGACCTCTCAAATTCATAGCTGCAATGAAATATCTTTGACCTTAATAAAGATGATCTTTCAAAGACTATTTCTTTCAAAAACTTTTATTATTAAGGCTCTCATATATGTAAAATTGTAAATTGAATGAGTAACCTTTTTCTGAAACAATGCAAACCCTTTTATAGAGATTTAACAGAAATGGTTCTTATTAAAAGAAAGCAGTTAAGTAAAGTCAACCTGTTAAAAAATCAAAACAATATGTTGATTTCTCTTAAAAAATGTAATATGCATGAAAACTGAATTTTCTCAAATAGAAAGTACTCAAACTAAAAACATTTCTTATGTTACATGTAAAAACATGGTTTTTAAAATATAAAACATATTTAAAAAAAGTTTAAAAACTTTTTAGTATTTTCAATCAATTGATTTAAAAGATAACAAATTGAAAAATTGTAACTTTCCAAAAAAAAAAAAACAAATTAAAATAGTTCAAAAACTTTTTAACTAGTTAAAAACTATTTGTCCTTGGATTCATCATTATTTCTTAAGGAAAAAGATAAATCGAGACACATAAAATAGAAATTAAACTACTTAGACACTTAAGGCAACATGGTTTCATCAAACACCAAAGTTGGATCCTTGAGATGTCCAACACTACTAAGACAACTTCTAATTGTTTTGAATTCTTTACAATTAAAATCAAATAAGCCAAATATAAATACAATCCTAGAACATGTAAAGAACATATGACTCAAGCAAAGTAGGTTATGGAAATTTTAAAAACAAACATATAAGTAATTTCATTGACAAGGAATTTAGCACACCAAACTGAAATGTGCATAAATGAAACATAACCAGATAAGATAACAATTTCAACTCAAATTAAGCTCAAATAAAACCATGCTCTGAGTACCACATTATATGAGTTGAATTTAAGATTACACATATTTTCATAAGTTTCACTTGTATTAGAAGTTGATTTGACATTTATGGTGACAACCCAGTGAAGATCTCCACTGGACATGTACTTAGCCAAGAGGTTAAGTAAGTTTGAAGGTTCTCCTCAAAGAGAAAACGAGAAAAATACACACACACACTAGTAGATTATATGTAGCTGAATGGAAAAGACAACACAATTAAAAGACATTGAACAAAGGAGATTAACAAGAAAAAGTAGAAAAGAAGGAGACACTTAGATGGATGAAGATGATTCAGTGAAGATGGAAGCATGGAGGTATTCATGCCACTTGGAGGAGGGATCCAAGATAAGTGAAAAGGAGTTGCCATTTGAAGACATCCAATAAGACTTAGAGAAATTCATGAACACTCAGGTTCTCGCTCAAGCGAAGTGTCTTTACTCAAAATTCAATGTGAAATACAAGAGGGGGTGACCACCTATTTATAGTGATAGGTGCCATGTGGTTAGGGTAAGGAGAGAAATTTGAAATTCAAACTAAGCCTACTTAACTCCTAAAAATGTGCCACTAATTGTGGATCTAGAAGGGGCCACAATTTACACATTTAAGCATGTGCTTAATGTGGGAAGTGTGACTACACGTGCGATACTAGTGAAGATTTCTAGAAAGCTAGGGTTTCGTCCACCTATGGGCCATGAACAAGCCCAATTTAATGTTATTTAACACATACTCTTAAAAAGACTAAAAGAAAGAACAATGTATATTTTGGCCCATGCTCTGGTCCTCTGCTCTTGATGATCCTTTAAGGAATGATGGGACCTTGTGACCTAGCCTTGAGTCTTGTTTCCTGCTCCTGTTAATCATCCAATAAGGTTGGGCTAGCTTAGATGGTGATGATCCATTCATGGTTACATCAATAAGGTTGAGATAGACTTTACTTTTTGAACACAAAATTTGGCGATCGTGCAAATCTGTGGCCAAGTTAAGGTCGTAGAGGCCGAGCTGGCAATGTTGAAGAAAAAGGAGGTGAGAGAGACCAATAAGAAGATTAAATATGTCAAGGAGGAGGCCTTGGCCAAGCTAAAAGAGGTCGGGGAGTGCTCAACTCAACTTCACGAGGAAAAAGAGAACTTACTCAAGAGTGAAGCAAAATTGAAGGTCGAATTTGCTGAGTTGGGTACTTGATGAGGACCTAGGAGAGAGCGCACCCACTGACCAAGCCCAGCCTTCCAAATTTTTTGCGCCATAAACAATATCACCATTAAGTATAGGCATCCCATCCCTAAATTAGATGACTTGTTGGATGAGTTACATGAGTCTTAAATCTTCACCAAAATTGATCTTAAGAGTGGTTATAACCAAATTCAGATTAAACTAGGAGATGAATGGAAAACCACTTTTAAGACCAAATTTGGGTTGTATGAGTGGTTAGTCATGCCCTTTGGCTTAACCAATGCTCTAAGCACCTTCATGCGACTTATGCACCATGTTTTAAGACCTTTCATTGGCAAGGTTGTAGTGGTCTATTTTGATGACATCTTTATCTATAGCTTGTGCTTTGAAGACCATAACGAGCATGTTAGGCAAGTCTTAGAAACCCTTAGGAAGGAAAAATTGTATGCTAATCTAGAAAGATGTGTTTGCAATATATCACACACACTTCCTAGGGTTTGTTGTGAGTTCGAAGGGGTGCATGTGGATGAAGAAAAGGTAGCAGCAATTAGAAATTGGCCTACACCCACCATTGTTAGTGAGGTACAGAGCTTTCATGGACTTCCTAGTTTTTATAGAAGGTTTGTGAAAGACTTTAGTACCATTGTTGCACCTCTCAATGCAATAGTAAAGAAGGATGTGGTGTTTAAATGGGGCCAAGAACAAGAAAAAGCTTTTGAGACTTTGAAAGATAAATTAACTAAGGCACCCATTTTAGCACTTCCCAACTTTACTAAGACATTTGAGTTTGAATGTGATGCCTCCAACATAGGCATTGGGGCTATCCTCCTTCAAGAGGGTCACCCCATAGCTTATTTTAGTGATAAACACAAGGGGAGTCATCTCAATTACGCAACCTATGACAAGGAGCTTTATGCTCTTGTTAAGGCCTTGCAAAATTGACAACATTACCTTTTTCCCAATGAGTTTGTGATACATAGCGATCATGAACCCCTTAAATATTTGAAAGGTCAAAGAAAGCTTAACAAGAGACATGCTAAATGGGTAGAGTGTATTGAGCAATTTCCTTAAGTGATCAAACATAAGCAAGGTAAAACAAATGTGGTGATGAAAGCTCTTTCAAGAAGGCACACCTTGCTAAATGTTTTGGATACTAAATACTTGGGATTTGATCACATAAAAGAAATCTATAAAGATGACCTTAGCTTTTCTCACATCTTTCAAGAGTGCTCAAATGATGGACACAAAGACTTTTTCATACATGATGGTTTTTTCTTTAAAAGGAAAAGACTTTGTATATCCCAAGGGTCTTTGAGGCAATCTCTTGTTAGGGAGGCGCATGAGGGTGGTCTTATGGGACATTTTGAGGTAGCTAAAACCTTAGATACATTGCATGAGCATTTATTTTGGCCCCACATGCGCAAAACCGTACATAGCTTCTCTGATAAATGCATAACATGTAGGAAGGCTAAGTCTAAGGTGCAACCCCATGGCTTATATACCTCTCTTCTCGTCCCGGGCATGCCTTGGGTAGACATCTCTATGGATTTAATTCTAGGTCTTCCCAAGACATCTAAGGGTATGGACTCTATCTTTGTGGTAGTGGATCGCTTTTCCAAAATGGCTCATTTTATACCATGCCACAAAGTAGATTATGCTTGTTATTGCAAATCTCTTCTTCAAGGAAGTTGTTATATTGCATGGGCTTCCTAGAAGTATAGTATCATACAACTCTAAGTTCTTAAGTCACTTCTAGAAAACATTATGGGAAAAACTTGGCACTAAACTCTTGTTTTCTACTACTTGCCATCCCCAGACTGATGGTCAGACAAAAGTGGTCAATAGGACTTTGGCTCAAATTTTGAGATGCCTTATTTCAGGGAACCCAAGGGCGTGGGAAAACTTGCTTCCTCACATTGAGTTTGCTTATAATCGGGTAGTTAACTCTACTACTTCTCACACCCCTTTTGAGGTTGTGTATGGGTTCAATCCCCTCACACCCCTTGACCTCCTTCCTATTCCTATACTTGATGAGGTGTTGTGCAAAGATGGTTTTGAAAAGACTTATTTTATTAAAGACTTGCACCACAACATCAAGCTTCAAATTGAAAGGAAGGTAGGCAAGTATGCCACGCATGCCAAGAAGGGGCGCACAGAATTGATCTTTGAACCTGGAGATTGAACCCATACACAACCTCAAAAGGGGTGTGAGAAGTAGTAGAGTTAACTACCCGATTATAAGCAAACTCAATGTGAGGAAGCAAGTTTTCCCACACCCTTGGGTTCCTGGAAATACAAGGAATCTAAAGTGCCTAGTCAGAATCCGAGCTTCATAGAATGTATAGCCACAATAGGATGCAAATTAAGAATGCTCATAGATGCTTTGGCAAGGCAAGCCATATATTGTTGTAATGGCTTGTTGTCCCCTTGAATGACATTGTGAAGGGACATAGAATCTATTACTGTGGGTTTACAATCTGAAAACCAAGCTGTAAAGTTGTCATAGAAGGTCTCGAAGGAATCATTAAAAAAGGAAGCCACTCGAGTGTGGTTCATTTCAAGGTTGTCAGGAATAGTTGGCAAGGCATGTGAAGATCTCTAGAGAAAAGATTGACTTAAGTGAGATAGGCCTGGACATGAGCTTCTGGGTCTCAAGACCCATCGTACTTTTTAAAGTTTAGCCATCGCCATGACTCTGGAAGTTGGACTTGCCTCACCTTAGAGGTAAATGGATGAAAACGTGCTAAAATATGTGTGTTACTATTCCTCGGGGGAGGAGGTAATGCTTTGAAAGACAACTACTATGGGCACGAATGAGATTCCACATTGTGTGAACGGACTCAAGTTACCGGATTAAAGGCATTGATTGTCGTCGTTGGTCCTTGAGATCAATCATGATATAAAATTGGTGGGATATGTGCAGCCAACCTGCTAAGTGTACTCGACACGAATATGTGTGTATCCTCTGTTGGTTTAGAGGGTGTGTAGGGTGAGATTCAACCTCATGTTCCGTATTGTGTTGAACTGGCAGTTTTGAATTATGAGTTTCATGGTCATGTTGAAGAGAAGCGATCTACAAGTGAAGAGTAATGATCTTGTTGTGATGTTGCCTTTTTAGAGATTGCATTTCGTCTTGATATTGGTTATGCACCTCTTTGATATCTTTTATATGCCAGTGGTGGCATGTTAGACGATGCTGTCAATGTGGCCCAAGAAAAGTTTTATCGCGGCCTGAGCGCCAAATGTTCTTACCAATAATGAATTGGAGTCATCCAAGGTGGATGTTCGAGCAGTGAGTGAACCAACTTCTCCTATAAAGGGTTTCCTGACTTTATGGTTGAAAACTGAGTGCACTATAGGTGAACCACGTGGTAGTCCACCTATAAATGACTATTTGACGCTCAAGTTAGTAAGAAATTTAAAATAATTGAGTAAAAGGTGAGTGAAAAAGTATTGCATTAGTAAAAAAATCTTCTTAAAATGGTATTTATAGACTTTTTGGACCGGTATAATATTTTAGTATCAATTATAAAATTGATTTTTATGGGAACGTGGTCACTTACTTTCCATTATTACCGAGATATACAGGAATTGTAACTGCAGGTGATTGAAATCTACAATTGAAATCACCTCTTCAGTTGAGAGTGGTTATTAATTGCTCCAAGCCTTTCTGGGTAGTACAAAAATAAATGTTTTTATGAAATCTAATCTTCAACCCCTCGTAATTGGAAAATTAATAAACAAGAGCCTAAATAAAGAATTTTGGTCAGTCCAACTTACAAAACAATATCCATCCAGCTTGTTCAACCAGTATACCATCGTTATCAAATTTACTGAAAATATAATAATTTTATTACAAATCTAAGTTCTCATATAGACAGGTAAGATTGGAGAAGAGTCAGACAAAACACTAACATACTCGTGAAGAATATTCTAATAATGCACACTAGACCCAGTCCAAACATGATCCAGTGTTCCAAGTTTGAAAGCCAAAAAACAACACCCACCCAGATTTTTTATTCAGATCAGCAAAGTTATTTCTCATATTCTGCTTTTATGATTTTGCGGAACTTTAAGATGTCGCTTTAAGAAATTATCTGTCATAAAGTAATTTTTGGCGCATATTTTTGTAAAATTAAGTTGTTTGACGACATGTATATAGCAATCATTGAAGTGCTTCCTCATTAAACACATATACACATGGATAGCATAGAGAATATGAAACAGGAGACAGAGAAGATGGAAGGAAGTCCCAGTTCAGATAGCACAGCAACACCTCTATTAAGGGTAACTGATGATAGAGAAGAAAACAGAAGACCCCAAGTTTGGGGTTGGTGGAATAGAGTGTTGGACATGGAAGAGGCCAAGCATCAAATCTTGTTTTCACTTCCAATGATTCTTACTAACATATTCTATTACTTGATCACTTCGGTTTCTGTCATGCTAGTAGGTCACCTTGGAGAGCTTCAGCTTGCTGGTGCTACTCTTGCAAACTCATGGTTCAATGTCACTGGCTCTGCAGTCATGGTAATTCCTCTTTCTCTTCTCAAAACCCTTTCCTACAATATAATAAATAACCATTTTTTAACAAAAGCTTTCTGCTTTAACCTCTATATTTATACACTTAATTTGTAGAATAGAAGAATCATTACTAGTAGATATGACAAACATTTCAATGTAGTAGTTGCTCTGAGAAGAGTTTCACAAATCACTATAAATTGTGGAAAGCCTGTAGATCCAATTACCCACTACTAATTTATAAAAATTCATTTAGCATTGCCAATTCTTAAAATAACTTAGGTTGTATGTTTTTTTGTCTTTGGAGTCTAGAATTTTTACAGTAAAAGTTATACCGAAGTGTCAATTATTGTTTCTAATCTTTATCTCTATACTGAATGTTGGCTCATCAATGTTCTCGCAAACTTAACATCATAACATTGTTTCAGAGCTTGTTGTACTAAATGCAATTAAAGTAAATGTTGTTACTAGATTAAACTCCCTTCATCATACCTTTATTCTATTTGTAGGTTGGTTTGAGTGGGGCATTGGAAACACTGTGTGGGCAAGGATTTGGTGCAAAGGAATACCAAGTGTTGGGAATTTACCTACAGGCCTCTTGCATCATATCTCTTATTTTTTCCATCATTGTATCCATTATTTGGTTCTATACAGAACCTGTCCTTGTGTTTCTTCATCAATCTCAGGACATTGCAAGAACAACTGCTCTTTATATGAAGTTTTTGATCCCAGGATTATTTGCATATAGCTTTTTGCAAAATATCCTGAGGTTTCTGCAGACACAATCTGTGGTCATGCCATTGGTTGTACTTTCAGCTCTTCCATTGTTGGTTCATATTGGTATTGCATATGCCTTGGTTCAGTGGTCAGGTCTGAGTTTTACAGGTGCACCAGTTTCAGCTTCTATTTCACAATGGATATCAATGCTATTATTGGCCTTGTATGTCATGCATGCTAAGAAGTTCCAGCAGACATGGCAAGGGTTTTCCACGCATTCATTCCATTACGTGTTAACAAACATTAAACTAGCTCTGCCCTCTGCTGCAATGGTATGGTACGAGTCACTAACAACCCTTCACTTTGCTAGTCCTTTTGACTATTCATCTTTGCTAATTAAGGACAAGTAGCCTAATTTGCTAAAGATACACGATATAGCTTGTATATTGAAACGCTTTTTGCAGTTCAAATTATGAGAATGTTATTGGAATTTAATGTAATAATGTAAGGTCCTTAATAATATCATCATACTCACTATCTGTTGTTTATGCTATGCAAGTTTGGAGTACTGGGCTTTTGAAGTTCTGGTTTTCTTAGGTGGTCTATTGCCCAACTCACAGATAACAACTTCGTTGGTTGCAATATGGTACAATTCCAATACCTTTATATTTTCTTTGTTCGTGTAAAACAACAAAAGATTCATATGGTTTATTATTGTTATAATCTTCAAAATAATCTGCAGTTTAAACACACAATTCATTGCATACACGATTCCTATTGGTCTCGGAGCGGCTGCAAGGTTAGAGGGTTGAACACATTCTTCTTTGCATGCATTTTCTAATATGTTCTGAATCAACATTATAGTATATGAATTGAAGAGTTGAAATTTAACTTAGACAGCACAAGGGTATCCAATGAATTGGGAGCAGGCAACCCGGAAGGAGCTAAACATGCAATGAATGTCACTGTCAAGCTCTCTTTCCTCCTTAGTTTCTGTTTTGCTTTGGCACTTGGATTTGGACATAATATCTGGATTCAGCTTTTTACTGATAGTTCTAAAATTAAAGATGAGTTTGCAGCAGTGACACCCTTGCTTGCCATTTCCATAGTACTAGATGCTGTCCAAGGTGTCATGCAAGGTTTGAATTTCTTAAATTGTAGTAAAATCTTTGATGTTTTTTTGTCAAATTTCCTTGGCCTACCTCTTGTTTTTTGCCCTTACTCCGACTTTAATTTTTTTACATGGTCCCTTATTTGTTTAAAAAATCTATGTATCTGAAAAGTTATGTGAAATCTGAAAAACTTCGAATTCTTAAGTGAAAATTGTGTTTAATACTACAGGGGCAGCAAGAGGATGTGGCCTGCAACACTCCACTGCATATATTAATCTTGCAACTTTTTATCTTGTTGGTTTACCAATATCGTGTCTCCTCGGATTTAAGACCAATTTACAGTATAAGGTAAATAAAATATTGTTATTACACATTCTGATTCATTTTGTTCTGATATCTTGAAGAATCATCTTGATTCTGAGACTTGTTGCATTCATAAGTTTATTATTGTGCTTGTATTAAAATCTATAGGGTTTATGGATTGGCCTGATTTGCGGGCTGCTATGTCAAGCTGGAACACTCTTCCTTTTCTTAAGGCGTGCCAAATGGACCAAACTGGATCTTCTTAGAGACAAAGATAAAGACCGTCATCCTCTTGTTTAATTCATCATCTTCAAAACAGCCACTGAATTTATGAACAGAAGATTATCACAAAATGGTGGGAACTTGATTTTGGTTAAACGTTTCTTGCTTATACTCATTTTGAGAATACTATAGATATAGATTAAGAAACTAAGGTATTGTGCCAACAAAATCACTTGATTGACGAGAGAGTAATTTCTCACACAAAGAATGGAACCTCTATTTTTTTTCCTGCATTCTTCACTCGAGTTTATATTTGAATGAAGAAAACTCTTTCTTAATTCTGACTTATGAGGGACAATATATGTAATTATCACAATAGTCCTTGCAAATTTGACGCTATTTTTTTATGCAACGAGGAGGATTTGTTTCTGGTAGTTTTATGCATGGAAGGAACTACTGCACACACCACTCAAAACTTTTAACAATGGTTAAAAAAATATTTTCAGAAAAAGTTTTGAAATTGTACTTAATAAAGATTTTATAATTTAATGATGTCTTAAACCATCTTTATGAAATCGCGTTTTAACGACGATTTTATTTGAAATTGTCGTATAAATAGACTCAATAAAGGCGAGTTCCATTTTGAAATAAAAAATATTAAAATTTTAAGTTACTGAAAAAATGATGACCGACCAAAATCATCGCTAAAACCCTCAATACAACGACAATTTTATTTGAACTGTCGTTGTATGTGTATTTTTTAAAATTTATGTTATTTTTGTATAATTGACAAACTTGCAAATAATACATTATCAGACCCTTACATTAGCACAAGCACTTACAAATTTGACAATTATAAACAAATTAATGAATCCACAAGTATAAATGTATATAAAACATAATTAATAAATTTAAACCATCTCAAAATAAATTAAAAGTGTTGTTATATACGTTCTGTCTAATCCATGTTAATAAAAATGTTGTTAGGCAACAATTACTACTAATCTAAGAATGACTTAACTAGTATTGTCTCCATTTCTTAACAATTCTTTTGGTGGTGATGAACTATTCCCTCATAGAAAGAAGAATTCTTAAGTTTGGGACTACAATGCAAGAGGCACGAACAACAATCACAAAAACCTTCGGCACAAGGGAAGTGCAACCTAAAGAAGAAGGCAAAAATAAGAAGAGAATGCGGAAATGAGCGTGATGCAAGGATAAAATCAAAGAAATGATGATGATTATGTTAATAACCACCGTCGTTTCTATGTTTTTTTACTTTTAATGACAGTTTATGAAATAATCATCGTCATTTTTCTCAATTGAAAACGATTTTAGGTAAACTATTGCCAAAAAGTTTGTCCCTTTTACAGAATTTCTATCGCGTTTTCTTTGATGATGGTCGCCTTTTAACTGTTGTTATTTAGGAATTTTGCACTAGTGACACAACACACACCAAGGAACAAGGCTTATAACTTTAATCAATTTATATGTTGTCTAATCCATGTTAATGAAAAGGTTGTTAGACAACAACTACTATTAATTTAAAAATGACCTAACAAGTATTGCCTCCATTTCACATTTTTTTTTTGGTGATGGTGAACATTTGCCTCGCAGAAAGAAAAATTCTTAAGTTTTGGTCAAATTTTCATGCTAAAAGAGGTCAAAAGGTACCTTTCTTGATCGGGGACAACATCAATCACCTAGATATATTCATTTTAAAGTTAGAAGACTTGAAATTTTTTTATAAAAAGAATGTATGTAGCTTTGCCATTTGTAATCTCAATTATGTAAATGCTTGTGCTGCATTTGTAAACCAAGTCAAATTATTTAAATAAATAATAGTAGTGAAAGGAGAGATTGTTAGAATGGATGACTTTAAAGTAGAGGGAGGGTGAATTGTTTAAAGAGGGTTTTCGAAAACTTTTAAGTCAAGAATGAAATTATCTCAAGAAACAATTGATATGGAATCCAGTTTGCCAAAATAATAAGCAAAAACAACAGCACCAGAAAAACAATTGGTTGTTTCGCAGAAACAATCGGTTGTTTATACCAGTAAACAAAAACAAAATTGAATTTAAAGAGTTAAGGATAGAGAGAATGCACTCAGATGTTTATACTGGTTCACTCCAAACCCAGAGCTACATCCAGTCTTCTCAGAAACCACTGAGGAATTCCACTAAGCAATCAAACCTAGATCACTTACAACACAACCAAGAAAGTGACCTTG